>Ga0123355_10000039_pt1 | contig 127100 bp, 101 predicted proteins | sample TergutEmb28metaG_3_FD_89872 | JGI IMG/M metagenome (GOLD analysis project Ga0123355, IMG submission 89872) | Embiratermes neotenicus P1 segment gut microbial communities from Petit-Saut dam, French Guiana - Emb289 P1 | ecosystem: Host-associated > Arthropoda: Insects > Digestive system > Gut ...
ATAGCACATGATACATGTGAAATTAGGCAAGGAGATTTTAGTTAAATGAAAAAAATTGTAGTATTACTCTTGGTCTTCACTCTTATTATTGGACTTGCTGCTTGTACAAGCGAAACTGTTGACGATGGTATAACCGGTGCGCTCCATCGGGTTGAGTACGGCGACAATGTGGCATACATATTTGGCACATTTCACGCAAGTCGCCCACATTGGTTTCCCTTGGCAGACGTTGTAGAGGATGCTTTGCGTCGAGCCGATGTTGTTGCTATGGAGATTGAGGAAATCGGACTAGGTGCAGGTGCTATGCGGCGGGCTGTAGCAAATATGATGTATTTGCCGAATAGCTTAACGTGGTCAGAATATTTGACTGATGAAGCGTATAATCATTTCATTGAAGTATTAAAAACTTGGAATGTTGTCTATGAACATGTCAATACAATGAGTCCCATCGCTCTCATACTTAGCTTGGAGCAGGGGATTATCATAAATTCGTCGGATTTAGATGTAGGAATTGAAGCGGCAGTAGATGGATATATAGCCGATATTGCGATAGAACTGGGGCTGCCGGTCATTGGTCTGGAAAGTTTAGAGCAACAGACGAATATATTTTATAATCCACCATTTGAGGTTACAATGGCAGGGATTATGCGATTTCGGTCACGGGAAGAGTTTATGGAATTTCAATTTCAAGATGAGGTGGCTTCATTAAATAAGCTTGCTGATTACTATGAAAACAATGACTTTGCATCAATTACAGCCAGCTTTGCAGTCGAATTGAATCCTGATGAGGACTGCCTTTACACAATATATATGAGAGAGTATATGTTAGGTTGGCGTTCAACGTATTATGCACACGAAATAATGCGCTTACTGCAAGAAACAGAGGAACCGACAACATTTTTTGTAGCAGTTGGACTTGGACATGTTATCAACTCAAGGACTGGCGATGAATTTACTGATATCGTTCAACAGTTAGTATTTGCAGGTTTTGTAGTGACACCACTATATTAGGATGAGTTGCCAGCGGAAAAACACATTGGCTACTTTAACAATAATCTGTATGAAAAAGGATTCATTATGAAAATATGAGTATAACTATCTGAAATGATCATTTGGTAGAACTCGATGAAAGCGAGCGAGTTGGCGTAGACAGCGGCGCTCCAACTTGTTCATATATGGATATGGTGGCACGTTGTCGGTCCCGCAACCACCAGAACTGTTAATTAAGAAAAACAAATTTTCATTTAACCCGCAGTTAAAGGCACGCAGGGCTGTTTTAACGATATAATACTCGAAAGGAGGGATATCTGTGGAAAATATAGAACTTAATTATCTAAATGACCTCTTGGTTGAGCTTGATGAAAATGAGCAATTTGAAGTAGATGGTGGTGCACACTTTATGGTATTTACAGTTCTCATGGCAGAACCTCCGCCAACTGGCTGTTAACACAAAAGTGAGAGTCTGATAATAGTCCAAGAGTGCAAGTGCCCTGCTATGCACTCTTGGAAATGATTAAAATTTCAAGGATTTGTATGAATGAAGAATAATAACTACTCCAAAGAAATTGAACAATATACACCATGTCGTATGATGGACATATACTTTGACAATGGTAATGAGATAACAACAGGTTCATTCAAATTACAAGGGATAGGTCGTGACATTTGGCTTATGCTAAACGGCAAAAATACGATAAGGTGCATTGTTGAAAAACTATGCACAAAACTGGTAACTGATGAGAAAGATGCAATATTGAATGAATTGCTTATGGTACTTAGAATGCTAAACAAAAGGAATGCTATTGTTATAAACTGGGATCCCATATATAAAATGTTGCGTAGCCAGAGGTTGCACTATGAGGAATAACGTAGAGGTTCTTCTTGTGTCTTCTCCAACACCATGTCCTGCTATGCACGTACAAAATGCTCATGTGATGCCTCCTTTAGGATTGGGTTATCTGGCTACATGCCTTGAACAAGAAAGATATTCAACTAGAATTATTGATATGGCTCTGCGTGGTAAGAATATAGAAACAGTGCTATCTGTATTAAAAAACAGTAAACCTAAAGTAGTAGGTATTTCCTGCACTACCGAAACATATCAAGCCGCTGAACGAATGGCGAAAATTATTAAGTCAGCACACCCTGACTGTGCTATAGTTTTCGGGGGATGCCACACTTCGTTTGAGTATGAAGTGGCATTGAAAGAAGACTTTATTGATTATGTTGTATTAAACGAAGGTGAGATAAGCTTTACAAATCTTTGCAATTTCATAATTCGCGGAGTCGGCACTATAGAGTCTGTGAAAGGAATTGTTTATAAAGAAAATGGCTTGGTAATATGCACTGAACCCGAACCTTTCATTGAAAATTTAGATACATTGCCAATTCCAGACCGTAGTCTTTTCGAGGACTTATATGAATATGCGCACCCAGCGACAATTTCCACAAGTAGAGGATGTCCAGGCAATTGTATTTTTTGTGCTGCAAGTGTCCTTTCTGGTGGAAGATACCGTATGCGCTCAGCACAGAACATTGTAGCAGAGTTTGAGTACTTAAAGTCGTTGGGGTTTGATAATGTTATTATTGTTGATGATACCTTGACAATAAGCATGGCACGACTTGAATCTTTTTTGGACGAACTAATATCAAGAAATCTACAAATGACTTGGTATTGTGAATCAAGGGTAGATACACTATCATATAATCTTTTAAGTAAAATGAAAAAAGCTGGGCTTACAACAATACAATTTGGTGTAGAATCAGGAAGCCAAGCAATACTTGATAGTGTTCACAAGGGCATAACCTTAGAGCAGATTCGCAAAGCGTTTCGATGGTGCAGGGAATTAAACATAACTCCAGTTACAAACCTGATCGTTGGACAACCCTCTGATAGTAGAGAAACTATCCAAGATACAGTACGTATGGCACATGAACTTATTTCTCTTGGGGCTAGAGTTACATTGTCTGTTTCTACTCCTTTCCCTGGCACGCCAATGTGGAGAACACCAGAAAAATTTGGGGTGGAAATAATTGATTTTGATTTAGATAATTACAATGTGTCTTGTCCGGTTTTTAACGCGCAGCACTTAACTGCTGCGGAAATAAGGAATGAATATTATTTAGCCTTGAAAGAAGTGCGTATAGCGCAACGCCAACATAACGTCGAAAATGATGATATGGGTGTACGCAGAGATTTCTCGTCATTTTGGTTTGATTGAGGTACTATATATTCGAAGCTTTGCGCTATAAATGAGGTTCGCTTATGTCATATTTGGATACTAGGAGGTGTACTAAGGCTGTGCATCTAAATGAGCGCATATGGTTATCGTTAAAAAATAATCCATCGCAAATTGCCATAGTTTACAATGGTGAAGATTTGACCTACTCTCACTTAGTAGTATGGATTATGCAGTTTTTGCAAAATATAAATGTGTCGAATAAATCCGAAGACCTATATAGATATATCTTCATCTATGTTAGTTCACCTCTTGAGGGATTGATAGCTCATCTAGCAGCACTTCTATACGGTGCTATATGTGTACCACTTAACAAAAATACACCAATTGCCTACTATGTGCTTAATCGCATAGACGATACAGCATGCATTATAACAGATGATATTGAGGTAGAACATCTCATAGATATTCCGGTTATATTTGTCCCGAAAGATAGTGAATACTTGCGAACATCGAAAACCGAATTATGTGATTATGTATTAGAGCGATGCAATGATCACAGTCACTGCATTATGACATCGGGTTCTACCGGAACTCCTAAAGCAGTTCTATTAAATCAAAAAGCTATCTTAAATCAGGTAGACGCAAAAATCGAGTTACTGAAAATGAACAGCGATAGTAGGGTATGCATTTCGATGAACTCGTCATTTGTTGCGTCAATATGGCAGATTTTTGCAACACTATTTGTCGGAGGTACGCTTGTTGTACTAAATGAATCGGAAAAACATAACCCATACGAGATTTTCAAAAAAGCGGACGAAAACAGATGCACAGTCTTGTGTGTTGTGCCGTCAGTTCTAAGGGCGTTCCTACTGGCGAACGTAGGTGCTAGAAAGTTAGCGTTAAAAAACTTAACCTCAATAGTTCTTACGGGAGAATTATTGCATTCAGACATAGTCAGGCAGTTTTACAATGAATACGATATAACGCTAATAAACGCATATGGGCAAACGGAAACATCAGATGATACATTTCATTTTGTCATACCAAAAGGCTTTGATTGCAATAAGTGTCCTATTGTTCCAATCGGTTATCCAATCAACGTTATTGATTATTCAATAGTAGATGAAAACGGCAATGTGGTAGCTGATGGTGAAAGTGGAGAGCTGTGTATTGCTGGGGTGTGCCTGGCAGCGAAATACCTTTGGGATGAAGAGCAAACAAAACAGGCGTTTAAATCAACAGGGGATAGCGATTCAAATATAACATTTTTTACCGGAGATATAGTTTCACAATGCGATGACGGTGCTCTTATTTGTCACGGCAGAAAAGATAATCAAGTTAAAATTAACGGATATAGGATAGAACCAGAAGCCTTGGAAGCATGTTGCTTATCACTTGAGGGAGTATTTGATGCTCTAGCATTCAAAATCGAAACACCGACAGGTGAACATATAGTATTACGATATGTTTCAGATGTAGAAAGAAATATAAGTGAAGATGATATAAGAGCGCATTTGGCTGCAAGGTTACCTTCGTACATGTTACCAAGTGTTATAGAAGAGATAGACAGTATTGCATACAACAATAATGGGAAGAAAATTAGAGATGCCAGTAAATTAAGCCCACAGGAGCATGATTCTTCAAATCAAGACAAGAATCATGACATCGTGCATGAGGCGATTAAGAAAGTCATACATGAGATTGCCGGAAGCAATGTGCAGGAAGATATTTATTTTACTAACTTGAACTCTCTTGAATATATTACACTGCTTGTGGAGTTGGAAGAAGCTTTGGACATAAAGTTCTGTGACGAAGAGTTGAGAGTGGGTACATTTTCATCGTTAGACGAGCTCATAAACTCTATTACAGAGTTAACCAAAGACAAGGAGCAAACAGCATGATAGAAGTGTTAATGTCAAAAATCCATAGAGCAACTGTTACAGAAGCTGACTTGAATTATGTGGGTTCGATAACTATCTCCAAGGAAATGACAGACAAAGCCGGAATTTTTGAATATCAAAAAGTGACGGTTGCAAATGTTAATAGTGGAAACCGCTTTGATACATACGTAATAGTCACAGAGGAGCCGGGTGTGATATGTCTAAACGGAGCAACTGCACGTCTATGTTGTGTGGGCGATTTATTAATTATAATGGCATATGAGACTATAGATAAGAAAAATGCTAAAGACCACAAGCCCGTAGTCGTCCATGTAGATGCCGAGAACCAAGTGTTAAGTGAGTGCAGGTGAAGTATCTTATGGACAAACAATTCATAATAGATGCATTTCGGGATTCAATTTATGAGAATGATTCCCTGTGTAAATCAATATATGGTGACTCTTCCATGCTAGAGGACATTGAACAAACTGTATTATCGATATCATCGTTGGATTTTGTTGACTTATTGATTGATGTGGAAAGCCGTCTAGGCTTTGAGTTTGCAGATGAATGTTTGTCCAAAGGAAAAACAAAAATCGGTGAACTTGTTGAGATTATCGAAAGTATGTATTGAGGGAAATTGGTTTAGAAGATTATGAACAATATAACTCACATTTTTAATGTTGACGAGAACCGATATGCTCTTGATTTTCGCAACCTGTTTTTTTGTCTGTTAGACGATGAGACAGAGCAAGCTCTTGAGGTTGTCATGTCAGACAAATCACTAGATGAAACCACACTTGACTGCGCACAAATAATGGACGCACTTATAAAAAGTGGATATTTCATCTCGAAATATCCTGATAGTCTGGTTCCTAATTATGAGTCTGACATATTGAATATCTCATTTGCACCTGTACAAGACTGTAACTTTGCTTGCAAATATTGTTATGCCAAAGGTGGCGAGGGAACATCGCATTATAAAATGGCTTATGACGAGTCTAAGATAGACAAAATGCTGACCCACATATACAAAGAAAAATATGCTAAATATCAAAGTTACAAATTTGATTTTGTGAGTGGTGGCGAGCCACTTCTGGACTTTCCGATTCTTGAGTATTTCTTGGCGAAGATTCGTGATTTAGATAATCAACTGAACAAAAAGACGACAGTTCTAGTAGTTACCAATGGAACATTATTTACTGAAGAAATAATACGAAGTCTTGACAAACATGATGTGTTTATGGGTATTAGCGTCGATGGACCGGAAGAAGTTCACAATCATCACAGGGTATATAAGGACGGCGGCGATACATACCAAGATGTCGTAAACGGCATTACATTATTGCACTCTATGCCGGAAATTTCTTCAAAACTGAAAGATGCTTGGGCTATGGCAGTAATAACTCGTGAAACCGGAAGTTTAGTTGACGTCATGGAAACGTGCATCAGTCTGGATTTTAAGCGTATGCAAATGCAACTGATTAGAGAAACACAGGAGCACCATTTGGCGTTTACCAAGGCTGATTTACCAGAATTAAAGGCCCAATATAAAATTTTATTCAATCATATTATTAACCATGCCAAAGACGGTGATTTGAGCCGCTTGAAAATGATTGCCAATGATAATGATTCTTTTGGTAAGTTTCTGGGAAGATTATTATTACGTACTCCGGTCTATTTTAGATGTTTTGCTGGAAAGAATAAAATTGCTATTGCTGCGAGCGGTGAAATTTATCCATGCGACAGCTTTTGTGGGCTAAGCGATTACACAATGAGTCATATCGATAATCCTGAACTTAATGACCTTGCCGTTATAAATATGTTTGAAAATGCACATGTTCAAAATAGGTTGCAGTGTAGTAAATGTTGGGCACGGAATATTTGTGGTGGTGACTGTTATTACAACAGCTATATCGTAAATGGAAATATTCATGAGCCAGACCCAATAAAATGTTCAATGAATAGATTCTTCATTGAACATACTGTTGATTTGTTAATAAAGCTGCAAGAGATAAATCCGGAATATCTTTCATATTTGGCAAAAATGTTGAGCTTGACGTAAAGTATAAATGCTTGTTTTAGAGGTGAGTGGACGTTGTTGGTAGAAGCAAAGCAAGTTAATACAATTCCCTACAGAATTTGTGATTATGTCCATATTCAGCAAATTGGGGAGTTCACTTTTTACATCAATTTAGTCAACAGTGGGCATTACGTACTTAGCAACGATATGCACGAATGCATAACATCAGGGAGCATTGAGTTTGGTGATGGATTGGTACAATATGCACATTCTACAATCAATAAGTTAGTTACATTAAAGTATATTGAGCCGGACTTAGAAAATATCTGCATTGGAAAGGCATCCATATATATTCCGAGAAAGAAATGGAAGCCTGGTGGGGAAATTAATCACGAAAACTTAGCAAAGCTACTGGAAAAGGAATACCATAACCCTATATTCAAGATTGAACAGGTTGATGATAGTAGAGATGTTAGTGTCTACGAGTATTTGTGTGGGCGCAACTCGTTGAGAGTAGCTTTGCAAGGATATGGCATTAAATCTCCATTACTCTGGATGAGAGCCGGATTGTTTGTGGATGACGTGGATTTTACTAACACAGGAGAGTTTACCACCAACTTTTCCCGTTCTATGATAGATGCAGCGAATATTCCGATATTAGGCGATTTGAAAAGCAGTTTAGATTGGGACATTATTGATGCACATTTGGAAAAACGCTTGCCTGTGCTTGTACATGTAGACATATATTATATGCCTTATGAGCGAAATATATTCTTTCATAACAGGCATGGTGCGCATGTAATTGTGTTGTTAGAAAAGTGTGATGATGCATACTTGATTGTTGATTGGGCTCATCCGAGCTATTACTACGGTGAAATTACAAAAGACGAACTCACGATAGCACGGACATCAGCTAATGAGAAAGATCAAGTAAGTGTATTCAATGGTTATCCAATTTCTGCTACATACCAACGACTTTATTTGAATAGATTTTCACGAAATCTTAATATTTCACAGCACGTGATGGCGAATTTATATCAATCGGCAAAAAGTATGTTAAGCGATAACGGCATCATATCACTTCTTGAAAGAGCACGCGCAACTACCCCGGAATGGATAAAAGTTCCTGGACATGATAGTTACGGTAATGCGATTGAATCGTTTTTCTTCTTAGATTTGGAGCTGAAATTTCTCTGCCTATACTATGAGGAAATGTTGACGGCTGATTCATGCAATGTTTTTTATCCGGAAATTTTACTGGAAAAAGTCATTGGAATCAGGAACTGCGTAGATTTGCTTAAAAATAAGTTGATTCTTGCCATGAGAAGAAACAAGTCAATTGAGGAAGAGGCTTGGACGAAATTATTATGTGATATAAAAATGCATACGGTGGAGTATTGCGAAACTGTCCTTAAACTTTTAAAAGCAATGAAGAGCGCGAAGCATAAGGAGTCAAAGGAGAGTACGCGGAATTGAAGAAAATATTAGATGTAAAACAACCTTTAATCAGCTGCTATACAGCGTATGGAACTCTCTTTTCGATACTACCGAAGCAGCTGGATTCATGGATATACAGTAATTTCATACAATTGGTTTACAATAAACTTTGGGGAACATACACATTTGAAGGTCATAGATTCGTACTCAAGGATTGCCCAGGTATTGTTTTTCATACATCACCACGGGATAAAATCATGAATGACGAAAAAACGTTAATCGATATGATAAAAAGTGCAATTGATGCTGGTGAGTATGTTTACCTTTTTGTTGATAAGTATTATATATCTGCAGATAAATTATACCATGGAAAAAAGCATTTCGAACATGAAATCTTAGTATATGGGTATGATCAAGATAATGACCTCATGTTCGTTGCTGATAATTTTGCGGATGGCAAGTTTGCTTTTTCTTCCTGTCCGTCCGGTGACATAGATAAAGCGTTTATGCGTTTGAAAACCAATAATGAATACGCCAAACATTTTGGTACACTTATTGTGCGTCCTGATGTCAATTATTCTTTGGACATAGAGAAGATAAAGCATGATATGAATGCTTTTTTAAGCTCACAAAAATCATACTACATGCGTAAAGAACAAGATATGATATTCGGGGTTAAAATCTTCGAAAATCTAAAAAAGCAAATAATTTGCTGCGCCGCTTATGGTATGCCACTGGATGTAAGAGCATTTCATATGATTTATGAACACTTGCTACTAATGGAAGAAAGAGTCCGATATATGGTAAGGGAAAATTATATGACAGACGTATCAGAACTTTGTGAATTTGTACGAGATACAAAAGAGTCCGCATTCTTATTGCGAAACTGCGTAATAAAATACAATGTGAGACGAAAGGAAAACATGTTCGAGAGCATTCTGAGTAAATTATGTCAACTGAAAGATGATGAGATCAAAATGTTTGAAACAGTACTAGATAAAATTTTATGAGAGTAAATCGTTATAAATGTGTGCGTCAGTATGACGCAACTGATTGTGGAGTCGCGTGTCTTGCAACAATCGCACAGCACTATGGACTGAAGATTCCGGTAACACGAATACGAGAAATTGCCGGAACTGACAAGCAGGGAACAAATATTTATGGCATGATAAAAGCGGCGGAGTTGTTAGGCTTTAATGCAAAAGGTGTAAAGCCATCTGTCGGTGAGGGTGACGGCAACATACAGTCCAAACGTGAAGTGTTGTCATCGCCGTTCTCATTGCCTGCCATTGCACATACACTGGTTGACGGCTCCATGTCTCATTACGTTGTAATCCATAAAATTACAAAAAAACAAATAATAATCGCAGACCCGGCAAAGGGCCTGAAAAAAGTCACTATTGATGAATTCATGAGTGAGTGGACTGGTGTGCTGGTTTTGCTTGTTCCGACTCATGAATTTGAAAAGGGCGATCATACTAAGGGTATCTACGCTCAATTTTTTAAACTGATAATTCCACAGCGTGGTCTCTTAATTAATGTTTTCTTTGTATCATTACTTTTTACAGTGCTCGGCATTGGAGCTGCATTTTATTTCAGGATAATGATGGATGATATATTGCCAAACATGCTCGAACGCAGCTTGACGGTGGTTTCTATTGGAGTTATTGCACTATATGTTTTTCAGCATATGCTAAGTGCGTTCCGCAATCACATGCTCTTGCATATGAGTCAAAAACTAGATGTAAACTTGATACTTGGCTACTATCATCATGTTTTGGAACTGCCAATGAGCTTTTTTGGTACAAGACGAGTTGGAGAAATTATAACTCGCTTTATGGATGCTTCAAAAATACGTGAAGCAATAACCGGTGCTTCGCTTACAATCATGATTGATACAATTATGGCAGCCGTTGGTGGAATTATCCTATATATGCAAAGTCCCCAAATGTTTGTTGTTGCAGTTGCTATCGTTTTTCTTTATGGCATTATAGTGTTTTCATTCAATAAACCATTGCGTGATATAAATGAAAAGTATATGGAGGAAAACGCACAGTTGATGTCATATTTGGTTGAATCATTAAACGGCATTGAAACTGTCAAAGCCTTCAACTCAGAGCGTTCGACTAAGATTGAAACAGAGAAAAGGTTTGTAAGATTCCTTCGTGCTGTATTTAAATTTGGTTGGCTTCAAAATATGTCCGGCTCAATGAGTGGTCTCGTAGCTGCTGTTGGTGGCGTGGTGATATTGTGGGTAGGCGCATTAAGCGTTATGCGAGGAGATATGACAATTGGTGGGTTGTTGACATTTAATGCACTACTTGTTTATTTTCTTGATCCAGTAAGAAACTTGATTGACTTGCAACCGAAAATGCAAACAGCAATTGTTGCATCAAACAGGCTCGGCGAAATATTGGATTTAGAGTTAGAAAAAACAGAAAAGGAAAATAAAAAAATTGCGCTCAAGTCATTGCTGAAGCCAATTAAATTTGAAAATATAGATTTTCGCTATAGTACGCGACGCCTGGTACTTCAGGATATCAGCTTGAGTATTGCGTCAGGAGAAAAAATTGCGCTTGTAGGAGAAAGTGGCTCCGGCAAGACAACACTTGCAAAACTATTATTAAACTTTTATCCGTGGGAAAAGGGAGATATTTCCATAGGTGAATTTAGTATTGAAGATTTGAATATTGAAGCTCTTAGAGAAAAAATAGCGTATATTTCGCAAGATGTGTTTCTATTCTCCGGTACAATTTATGAAAACTTGACTCTTGGTATGGATTATCCTGATATGGAAGAAGTTGTTCGTGTCGCTTCGATGACACAAGCACATGACTTTATCAGTGATTTTCCTCTTCGCTATGAAACACAACTTGAAGAAAATGGTGCAAATTTGTCCGGTGGACAAAAGCAACGTCTTGCAATAACTCGGGCATTACTCAAGAAACCGGATATCTTAATAATGGATGAGGCGACAAGCAATCTTGACAGTATAACTGAAAAGGCAATTAGTCGTATGATTGATGAGCAGACTTCCGGAATAACCACAATTATCATTGCGCATAGATTAAGTACGATAATGCGTTGTGACAAAATATATCTGATGGACGAAGGAAAAATAGAAGAAGCTGGTAGCCATATGGAACTCATGGATGCAAAAGGGCGGTATTATGAGTTGTGGCGAGAGCAAATTCCCGATTTGGATGGAGTTACAGGATGAGAACAGAAATTGTTGATTTCGAAGACTTGACAGATTCCAGGGAACTACTGGAAGCAAAACCGCCTAAGTTTTTTATGATGTTTTCATATATTCTGATAACGCTAATAACGGTGGCTTTCATTTGGGCATACTTTGGAAGAATTGATATTTATGTTAGCACACAGGGAATTGTTCGTCCTACTGAGCAAGTTTCAACTGTAATTAACCCGAATAGTGGAATAATAAATGCCGTTTATTTCGAGAACGGTGAGCACGTGAATGCTGGAGATGTTTTATTCACGCTGGAGATGGGAGATTTTGATTTTATTATCATTAACTATGAGTCCGTTCTTGCAGATATTGAAGTTGATTTGGAAAATTTGCGACGATACAGAGAGAGTATTGTGCTTGAAGAAAACTTATTTGCCCACACAGAAAACCTGTATTATACCTTGGTTGAGCGATATTTAACAGAAATTCAAGGTATGCAGAGTCAAATGACGGAACAATTCGCACAGACTGCCAATCAAAGGGTTGACACAAATTTGTCTCTTGAGAGCATAAACTTGGCTATACGGCAACGAGAAAGCGAGATTACGAATTTAGAACGCTATATTGAGTCAGTCCGAACGCAAACAAATTTATTTATATATGGCTCACATTATTTTCATCTCAGATTTTTAGAGTTTGAGCGCAGACGTAATGAAGCGATAACTCGTATTAATGAAGCATATCGTGACTACAATATAGCTCTGGAAAATTATAATGCAACTCGGGAAGATTATTATATAGAGGAAGTCGATGAAGCAGAACTAATAGCAGCGCGGACAGCGTGGAATAGTGCAAAGCAGAGCCTTGAACATCTGGTGAGCACAGAGATTCTGACTTCGGAGCAGCGCATAACGAGTATTCATCAGGAATTAGCAGAGCTTAATATTTCAAGAAGGCGCACTCAAAATGCGGCTCAAGCATATAATACACAAAATAATGAAAGTTGGGATATTTTATTCAGTCAAACCCAATTACAGCTTATAACAGAGATAGATTCACAAATCACCACACAAGAAAGTAGGCGTGCCAATATAGAACGAGAATTAAGTCGTACAATAGAAGAACTTGAAATGAGTGAGCTTGATTTTATCGTTACCGCGCCTATAGATGGATATTTGAATTTATTGCAAAGTGTAACTCCCGGCGAGTTTGTCCCAAGTGGCAGCGAAATTGCAACAATTATTCCCGAAAGTCAAGATGTTTTGCGCATAGAACTTGCGATATCGAATAGAGATATTGCAAGTGTATATGTTGGACAATCTATCAATTTCAACGTACTGGCACTACCGTACCGGGACTATGGACGTGTATCTGGTGTTGTGCACAGTATCGGTGCAGATGCCAGACTTAATCAATTTACTGGCGAAATGTACTTTTTAGTTGAGGCTCATATTGCGAACGAGCCTGTGGCTGATCACAGAGGATATTTAGCGGAAATCCAGGTAGGAATGCTTGTTGAGGGACAGATGATTACTGATAATCAACGTATTCTTACATGGTTTATGAATTTGATTTGGGGGTAGAAAGAGAAGGTGCATCTATATGACTGAACAACCTGGAATCAGCATTGTAATCGCCAGCAAAGGTCGCGTTAAGCTGCTGGGCGAGCTACTGGAAAGTATACAAATTGCGCGGAATACCTATGATGGTTCAAGTGAAGTGCTTGTAATTGATGACAGCAAACCGCAGGATGCCGAACGTATTCGTGCTCATTGTGAAAAGTATGACACTCACACGATTAATTTCGGACCATCCGTTTCAGGCAAGCGCAATTTAGGGGCACGCGAAGCGCAGTATGAACTGCTGCTTTTTTTGGACTCAGACTGTATCGCCACATCACAACTACTTAACGAACATGTGAAGCCCTATGCAAATTCTGAGGTAGGCGGTGTAGCAGGACCACTGGAGTTTGTAGGCACGGACACTTGGTTCTGGAAGGCGGTTGAGAAATCACCTTTTGTAACTTCATTCGGACTTCCAGCCTTGTTGGACGAAGTTCCGTGGGCACCTACTGCAAATTTTTCCATTCGCAAAGGGCTTTTCACAGAATTGGGTGGTTTTGATGAGAGCTTTCCAAATAAACCCGGTGGAGAAGATGTAGACTTATGTCTGCGTATGACTAAACAAGGTTGGTGTATTGCCTGTAGCAAAGAAGGGCTTGTTTATCACAGCAAATCAACATGGATACCGGTAAAGGATATGTTCCGGCGTTTGTGGCACTACGGCAACGCTGACTGTTATTTAACGGAACGGCACGCGGATAATAGTATGGCAACTGTACCCAGACGTCTTTTGATTTACGTTGCTATGCTTATCCTACTATCGGTTTGTGCAATTTTTAGTAGTTGGTGGCTGTTGGTGGCATTCCCTCTTTGGCTGTTGCTGGATATATCGCTAACGTCCATATTGATCAATAAATTTGCGACCAATAAACGTACTAATTTTGCTCAACAGGTTGCTGTGCAACTAATGATGCTTACCAATGAAGCGGGGTATCTTTACCGCTGCCTCCGTAAGAAAAAACCTCAATTTTGGTTTCTCCAACTTGTCCATTTTGATGGACAAATGGAGGACATTCAGCGCAATAGCACCATCAATATGTGGTCGCTACTCATAGTCATACTACTGATATTGGCAACAACTGTTTTGATAATAATTTAAAGAGGTAGTGTGTCAGTTTGGCGCTAGAAATATAGTCTGTGGGAATCAGGCACTATCATGGAGAATGCAAATTAGTTTGAAGAAATGGAGAAAGTCCGAATGGATTTATTGCAAAAAACAGCACTTGTAACAGGTGGAGCAGGACTTATCGGTGCGAACCTTTGCCGCAGACTGCTTGCGGAAGGGTATCGTGTGATTTGCCTAGACAATTTTTACACCAGTTATGAAGCTTCAATTGTTTCATTGCACGGACATCCTTGTTTCGAATTTGTGTTGCATGATGTGACACAGCCTTTTGATATCCCTACTGATGAAATCTATCACTTGGCTGCACCGGCTTCCCCAGTACATTACCAGAAAGATCCTATTTACACTTCAAAAACAATTGTATTTGGCACATTAAATGCGCTTGAATGCGCTAAACAATATCAGGCTAAGCTATTACTGTCTTCGACAAGCGAAATTTACGGCGATCCGGTCGAACACCCTCAAAGAGAGTCATACCATGGTAATGTAAACCCTAATGGACCACGTGCGTGCTATGACGAAAGTAAACGCTGCGCTGAAACGCTGTGCAGCGACTATCGTCGGCGCTATGGTACAGACACCAAAGTTGTTCGTATTTTTAATACGTATGGACCATATATGGACAGCAGGGATGGTCGTGTGGTCAGCGAATTTATTACGAAAATGTTAGATGATTGCCATATTGTTGTACATGGCAACGGTAAACAGACACGCTCATTCTGCTTTGTAGATGATTTAGTTGATGGTATCCGCCTCATGATGGAAAGCGATGAGGCAGGACCGATTAATTTAGGCAATCCGCAAGAAATAACGGTTTTGCAATTGGCACACGAGGTTGCTGAACAACTAGGTTTACAGGTGAGCATGCAATACGGTGAAGCGGTGGTAGATGAACCTTCCCGCCGCCGACCGGACATCACGCTTGCTAAAACATTGTTGGATTGGCAACCTAAAATTTCATTGTGCGAGGGAATTGGTCGTACTATCGAATATTTTCGGCAAGTCGATTAATACTATTGACAGTACTAGTCTTCTGCTCAAGACCACGCATACCACTAGCCACACTGTAGTCATTATTTTCGCTGACAACTGTTGTGGCTTTTTCGGCAGCTTTACCCCTAATAACATACAGTAATCATTCTACCGTGTTCGTTTTGTATATTTACACATAAGGCATTGTGAAACATGCATAATTATGTAAATAGAGCATATAAATATCTTGACACGTGAAATGTATTATTGTATATTGACTTTACTCATTGTGCACGAGCACGCTACTTTATTTGTTCATGTTTTTAGCGATATATTATGCGATTTGAGTTGTTTTCTGCTCTATTTTGTATGAGCAGGACAACCAAACTAATAACAAACATTGTAGTGCAGTTATAAGTAGCTTGGTGTCAAAAGTCCTGGCATCATTTTTGTACCGTCTGTTTTCACTCATTTCACGCATTCTTTGGTTAAATACAAGTGGGTATTTGCCCTTAAAACGGACGAAAACATTCGACACAAATCTGATAACTCTACTTTTGTCATAAGCTTCCAGGAAAGGGGGGATTGAATGCTAATAAAAGTGGTCGCTTAACCACATTGCATATGAACAACTGGCTGAAAATGAAGAACCACAACTTCATAAGAAATGTGGCATACAACTGCATACATCATTTTTGTACGAACATATATTGACGGTAAAGCAGTTGAAAATATTTATTAGGAGAGACTATGATTATGCGAAATAAAGCAAGAAAAATACTCGTGGTACTACTTGCGGTAGCAATGATGATTTCCGTTATTGTGCCGGGTGCAGCAGCTTACCTGGATATTCAAAACGAGCCTCTTGATTCATCTGTTATCCATGAAGTTGTTTTTGCCGCGAGTTTTTACGCAGCCCACGACGGATTTGAACCACGTGGCGCTGGTGTAACATTTACCAACGAAAATATCAGTCAGACCCCTGGGGATCAATCACTATTGGTCTCTAACCGTAATTCGGTACTCCACGGAGCACAGGTCAATTTGACAGATATCATCATTCCTAATGTTGAGTATGAATTCTCAATGTGGGTGCAGTCTGTTGCCGGATCACAAAACATGAGACTCGGTTTCCAAATTGGATACACAAGTACTATATTTGCAGGTAGCACTCAAACTGTCACTGACGATGGCTGGGTACAGCTTGTTGGAAGGGCTACATTCCCATCCACAGCTCATGCTATCGTTCTATTTGTAGACTCTGGCGCACCAACTGCGTCATTTGTTATTGATACAGCGACATTGGCGCGAGTAGGTCCGTTACCGGAAATCGTGCCACCTGTCTCCGAAGGTCAGGAACTGCAAATTTTCCTTGATCAAACACGTCAACAGATTGACGGCTTTGTTCTTTCCGGTGCATTCAGGCAAATCGATCATCTTTTGAATGGTTTTGCAGATCGCCCTGATTTACAGGAAGAAATCCTTGATTTGGTATTCGGTCATCATACAGGTGTATATCCTGAAGGTCACAGCAGAGCCGGTGAGCCGGTTGATCCTGCTGCTAAAGGTATTGGTCTGTCAATCTGGCGTAACCAAATCAGTGACAAAGCTGAATTATGGAACTACCTATGGCGTCAACCACCAAACGCAGGTCCTGGACAAATGGCAGGCGGCGGCGGCGGTCAAAGTTGGGGTCGCTGGTTCGATACAGCAGCATTCAGCTTTAGACCTTTTGCTCCCGATGATCCAGATCATTTCTACGGTCTGAATCTTCCTCGCAACGCACCTCTTCTAGATGACGTCAGCTATCGCTGGTGGATGGATGCTCGCGATACTGCAGCAGTAAACTGGCATCCGGATGTTCACCCAGACCCATGGGATAGAACACATATTCCAACAATTAATTATCCTCTCGGACGCCCAAGATTAACAGTACCTGGTACTGTACATCGTCTTGATGACTTCATTGGAATCATCGATACTGATGTCACCTACATGGATGGTCGTCCATTCCCAGGTTGGATGGTTCGTGAAGGTGGACCATATGGAAACGCAGCATTTGATAGATTTGATTGGCCGGAAGCTCCAGGAAATCAAGATATCGTTGCTCGTAATGGTCGCTCTCCTGTAGATCGCGGTCAGGTTTGGGCATCAAGGATTGCCATGGCCTATGCTGAGGCTCGCGGCGAAGAAATGAAAATCATGGCAGCTGGCTGGAGTGGTCCGGCATGGCTGAAAAGTACCGGTCGTGTTAACGGCGGTCATATTGTCAACGCCGAATGGGCACTTAGAGACTATGCTCACTTCCTCGCTGACTACATCCAAGGTTGGGAAACTATATATGGAGTGCCAATCTGGGGACTTTCTCTGTCCAACGAGCCAGAACAAGCCAACCATGTTTACTCAAAGAGTGGCTGGGTAACTAATACAGTTGCTAGACCACCGGGAGCAGTTGATTTTGGTATCCGTTATCCACAAGGAACAATAGGACCAGCACCTGCGCCACTTCCAACTTGGCAGTCAACATCTCCAAGCTATATGCCATTTGCACGCGATGTACTGGGTCCAGTACTTGCGGAGCGTGGATTACGCAATGTGTTGCCTGATGGCACAGTAGAAGGTGTACGTTTCCAAATGGGCGACAGCCAAAGTTATGGTTCCAGCCCACCAATCTATCAAAGATTCTGGGGCAATAGTGCAGAGCAGTTCATAGATGACTATGTGTTCCACACATACAGTTGGCAATCAATCGGTGGCTCTAATGCCGACACAGCAGCACTCAGAGAATGGAAAGTGCGTGCACAAATGAATAATCGTGGCATGATTATGAGTGAAATTTCCACAATGAGTGGACAAAATGCTACTAACATATTTGATTTCCAGAGAAATGCACTCAGAAACCAAAACGGCACGGCATCCAGAAGTGACATGGGTAGTGCCATAGCATGGGCGCAGTACTGGAACAGACAACTATCTATCATGGAAATTAGCGGAACAGGTCAATGGTGGGCAGTAGGCTTTAAGAAGCCAGAACAAGACTGGCCGATGGCTATACATCCAGGTGACAGAAGTCTTGAAAATCTCATCTACATCACAAATGATGCTAGAGGACAATCTGCAGGTCCGGCTGCTCCATCAATATCACTAGGTGGTCTTGAAGGCGCAACAGCAAACCACCGTGGCATAGGAGCACGTCCTGATGAGATTCTTGCATATCAACATGCAGGTCCAGAAGGCGGTTTCTACACAGAACAAACCTTTGACTACAGAGTACACAAAGTATTTTGGGCATTGGGTCACTTCAGTAAGTTTGTAAGACCCGGCTGGTATCGCGTGAACGTCAATCAAGATGTCGTTAACGAAGGTGCAGCATTCCCCAACAACCTCAATCTAATGACATCAGCTTATAGAAGTCCAGAAGCTGACGAAGATGGCTACTATGACTTCTCAGTTATCGTTATCAACGGTACACGTCTGGATCAGACTATTGACATCAACTTCCCGGGATACATTGTCGAGAGCATGGAACGTTGGGAAACTATCGAAGACGTACTTTGCACAAGCGTTCTTGATGTACCCCATGGCACACTTCTATCAAGTGCCGGTGCTAACAACACAATTACAAATGCGACAGGTCTATACCGCGAAAGTTTTGTACGCGGCTGGACTGATGGCGTAAGAAACCGTGACGATGCAAGAGGCGCACGTGTTCCTACTCATTCACAAGATGTTCCAAGTCACATCGGCACACCACACGGAAACAACATGGTTCTCCACGGTGAGGTTGAAGCTTGGATCAACGGCGGCGCAGTAGTGGTACCTTTCGCGTCAATGACAACATTTGTTGGACGCGCCAGAGTAGCACCTGATGCTAGCATCGATGCAACAACTATAATCCCATTCTTCAACTACAACGAACTTGAAGGCGCAGCAGTTAATAACAACAATGTAAACCTTACAGATCCGCGCGTTGAAACAATGCGTATCCCGACACAAGACTTTGATACAGTTCTGGAACCGGGAATGGCTCTTATGCACGGATTTACAAACAATACTTTTGCAAGATTCACATTCAATAGAATTAACTTCGGATCCGGCATGGATACTCTCGTACTTAACACAGGCGGAGCTTATCCTGGACTCCAAGCTGGCGATGTAACTACCGGAGAACTCCCAATAAGAGTTTATATCGATGGCGAACTTGCGACAGCTCCAAATGCAGTTGTTGAAGTAAGTCCAGATCAAGGTGATCGCGAAGTTCCATTGACAGGCTCTTTCACAGGTGTTAATGATGTTGTTATCCAACTCGGCGCAGATGGAAGCAGTGTAATTGCTCGCTTGAACTCATTGACATTCGTAGAATGTGACTTTACTGTAGTGGTAACACCACCGACATGCACTGACGAAGGTTATACAACGAAGACTTGTGAAACTTGCGGCGATGTAGTTGTCGTTGACAGAATACCTGCACTTGGTCATGACTGGAGCGAATTCCAAGTAGATCCTGACGATTCAGAAATAGAATTCAAAGTCTGTGAGCGTTGTGAAGAAATATACACACGCTATAGAGAACTTGTGTTCACAGGATCCAATCCCAATAGATTGAGAGATGACTATTTGGCACAGGTTCGATATGTTACCCTTGCAACTCCACGTAATTTAGGTATATTTGAACAACACAGTGAGTTTATAGTACCTGAAAATACAACATTATTCGTAGCCACCACCCTAAATATAGAGCGCAATGCCGAGCTTATAATTAGAGGCACAGTGGTAATACTTGAGGGCGGCAGAATAAACAATCAAGGTTCAGGTACAGGCGGTACGGTAACTATTGCAGAAACCGGTACCCTTGAAAACAATGGTCACTTTGAAAATGTGACGCGTTCTACCCTTGAAAACAATGGAACAATTGTTAACAACGGCAGGTTTGAAGTGCGTGCAGACTCAACATTCTATCATGGTGTTGTTGAAGGTGACACCCCGCTAAACATTAATCGCCAAGCCAACGTATCTGGCGTGCCTATTATCCCGGAAGATTAATCAAGCCGAAGTGAGTTCCTTATCAGGAACTCACTTCTTTATCCTGTTTTCTATTTATATATAATTGGAGGTTACATGCATATGAGAAGAAGCATAAAACTTATCTTTGTACTGTTGTTAACAGTTTCTATATTATTGCCAACGATAACTGCTATTGCGACCCCTCTGGCATCCGTAAATGGAAATCTCATAATTGAACCAATAGAAGATCAAGAAGCTCGTTACATCAGAGCTATCTCCGAGGATGCAGGTGTGAATTGGGGCTGGGAGCCTCTGGTCATAACTGTTTACCTCAACTCTCCTGCTGACACCATCGACTGGTCAGATTCAGCAGGTATTTTAGAAGGTAGTTTCAGTGCCGCTACGAGCGAAATTAGCCAGGCAATCGGGATAGGACAGGAAGTTCTCACATTGGTTCCAACCGGTGTCGGCAGAACGACTGTAACTATCAATGCTGCAAGCGGTGACTCCACAGCTACAACCAGCTTTGAAGTGTTCGCAACCGAGTTCTATGACACGGGCGAGTACGAATGGGACACCATGCATCTCCATGGTGGTGGAGCTGTATGCGGATATATTTTCCATCCAACGCAGCCCGGTATACTCTATGCACAAACCGATGTTGGCGGCGCATGGAGATTCGAATTCGAGTTTGATGGCGATGGTAATCCAATTGGTGGTATGTGGCATGACATCACTCAATGGATAACTCCGGGAACACAGGGTGCCGGTCAATCACGCGGATTGGGTGTTGATCCGACACCAGGTCGTGAAGACTGGGTATTCCTTGCACATCAGGGCAATTTCCAAGTATCTATGGATCGCGGTGAAACCTGGGTTACAGCAACAACTGCAACCGGACTGAATATGGCCGGAAATGCCGGAAACCTTCGTGGTAACGGTGGTAACAATGTTGTTGCAATTCCTAATCAGATATCAGGTCCTCCGGGATCAAGAAATCCTGCTGACTTCGGTCCATCTACCCTATATATGGTGAGTCAACTGGGTATACGCGAAACTACTGTAGACTCCTATGGTAGAACCGGACCTTTTGTAAATATCAGCGAAAATTTCGGTGGGGCGACGGTTTACAACTTTGTTGTATTTGACAACAACAATACCGATATTCGCTTGGTTGGAGCTGTTCCTAACAGCACGCCTACAGTAGATAATTCAAATGTTTGGTATACAAATGACGGCGGCGACACATGGCAAATACTGCCTGGTAAACCGTTGCGTAGAGCTGCGAACACACACTATTTCCCAGCAAATGCAGATATAACTCCTCCGATAAATGAAGCAGGTGACCGCTACATAATCGTCACTTTCTCATGCCCGAACTCCGCTACTGCAGGACTCAACGATGGCCAACGCGGCGACGGTGCAGTTTTCCGCTGGAAAATGAACAGTGCAGGTGTACTGATTGGTCAGGACGATGGTGATGGCGGCTTGACAACTAATGGCGTGAATATCACACCTCAAATGTTCCATGGTACGCCTATTGATATGTCAAGGGCACCGGCAGCAGGTATGCAACATTGGCATGCCGGTGTTGGCTTTGCAGCATTGACAATCTGTAAAACAACAGGCGCAGTGGTTGTTGGCACGCACAACACTGATCCATATACCATTAACCCGCTAACTTCACACCGTGGACATGAAGCTATGTTCCGCTCCCTTGACTATGGCGAAACATGGTTCCCGATCCTTGGTGGTTTTGAAATGTTCGGCGATCTCGCTTTCAGTGAGTGGGCACCTTATGCGATGCCCGCAGTTAATGGTCCACACGCAAACAACAGAGATATGGACACAATGATTGCAACAGAATTCTGGTGGGAGCCTTGGACTTGGTTGCACTGGAACTTTGGTCCACAAATTAATCCGCATTTTCCAAACAATATGTTCTTTAACTCAGGTCTTGGTACATATGTGACCTACAATCTGACCGCCCTTGATGAGATTGCTATGCGCGAAGGTACAGCAATTCCCAATGCCAGAATAGCGCAAGGACTCACAGTAGCGGAAGCACAGAGAGGTATATTCACAATCACAGATCGCAATGTGCAAGGCACACGTCCATTGGCAAACTATGAGCATTTCTTGTATGCTCATAACAGAAGCAGAGAGCCAGGTCCAAGCGGCGGACTCATCGATTGTATGTCACAGATGGTCAGATGGGAAGTTGCCCCCGGACTCTTTATGACAGTTCAAAAGCATTCTGCTCTATACAGCCCTCCATCAGGAAGAAATATTGTAATATCAAACACTTGGGACTATCCAGGTTGGGCGTTCCAGGGCACAGATCATAAACCATTTAATGGCTGGAGCTACGCTCAATGGATTCCGCCAAAGTGGAATGATTTGTTTACAGGGTCAGGCTCATCATTTGACTGGTTGGAGCATACTAACAACACAGATCCACGCTTCCTGCCTCCGAGACCGGCACACCACGACCCGAATGATCCAGAAAGAAATTACACAATATACGCAATCACATATCGTGGAATTTCCGGCGATAACACAGATTTCCCGGATGCCTTCCCGGAAATTATCGTGTCAACAGCGCGAAGCGACTGGCACTTTATGTTCAAAGGTGGTCCGATTATCAGCTTTGATGGTGGTCATGTATGGCACAACCTGCCAGATGGCTATGATAGAATTAGAGCTACTGTACCAAATGGTGCAACATGGGAAGAACATCCTCCCGGATATGCTTTGCTTGGTCAGTCCACCAACTGGGATGAACTACCTGTAAATGTACAAAATGCTATCACAGGCACGAAGCCGACTGCTGCATCACCGGGAAGTAATCCTATCGGTCATGTTGCAATTGGTGCAGATGCTCAAACCATTATCTGGGGTATTGGCACTGCAATGCAAGCACAAAATACAATCAGAACTGTAGCTGTTAACGGCGACCTGCTGACATTCGGTCAAAGATGGGAACCAATCAGAGTTTACAGTACAGCAACCGGAGATACACTAATCGGAGCCACAACTCAAATCAGAGTAGTTGCAGATCGTGTTGATCAAAATGTATTCTATGGCTTTACAAGTACAGGACTCTTTGTCAGCCGTGATGCTGGTGCAACATTCAGACCTGCAACTGTAACTGGTGGCTTCCCATTTGCCGGAACACAAACCGGTATAAATGCCGGACGTGCAATCCGTGGTCAAGTAGGCGTACCGTATAAATTGTATGTGGATGCCAATGGCTTCTGGGAACTCAGCATAGATATAGACACACTTCATGTGACAGCGACCAATATCGTACCAAACGTCATAAATACCGCTGCATTTGGTATGCAATCCGGGACAAACGGACGCGCCGGGTTTGGACTTGGACCTGTCGGTGAAGAGGGCGGTAGAGCCGATATAAATGGAGCTATCTATGCATACGGTAGAACATTACCTGTATATGGCGATCCCGGAACCGGATGGGGTGCATATCGCTCTCTGGATGGTGGCGATACATGGTTGCGTATTAGCCCAAGTTCACACGATCCTGAGCCTTTAGGAACAACTGAACGTCCATTCCGTAATGAAAATATGGCATTCGGCGATGTTCGCGGCGCAACAGGTGACCCCCGCGTATTCGGACGTATCTGGTTGACCCAGGGTAATGTTGCAGGCGGGATTCGCTATGGCGACATCGTTACAAAGCCCATTTTCTATGACATAGAGTTTTACGTAATTGGTCCTGATGGTCCTGTTAGACAGTCAGAATTAAACCTACGCTCCGGATATGATATTACGGTACCTGAAACTCCTTTACACGCGACATGGTTTATTGATGAAGAGCTTACAATTCCGTTTACTTTTGGACCAGCTTCAGAAAACCTGACCCTCTTTGCAGTACCCACAGTTAGATTTGATGGACCAAATCCTCGAAATCTAGGAATACTTCTAGAGGATAACAATGTTATATTGGAGACACGAGGCAACTTGGGTATTTTTGCAGCTCACAGTGAGTTTGTAGTACCTCAAGGAAGAACATTAATCGTAGCTACCACACTAAATATAGAGCGCGAAGCCGAGCTTGTAATCAAAGGTACTGTCTTAGTGCTTGAAGGTGGCAGAATAAACAATCAAGGTTCAGGTACGGGCGGTACGATAACGATTGCGGAAACTGGTACCCTTATGAACTATGGACATGTCGAAAACGTGTCGCGTTCTACACTTGCAAACAATGGAACAATTGTCAACAACGGCAGGTTTGAGGTGCGTGCAGATGTTACTTTCTATGATTATGGTCATGTTGAGGGGCAAAATCTATTAAACATCAATCGCAATGCCAACGTAATTAATGCGCCGCTTATTGTGGATGTTGAATCTTATGAAGGCGATAATGATGACGAAGACTATAGCGAAGGTGAAGGCGATGATGAAGAGGTCGGTGAAAGGGAAGACGAGTAGTTGAACGAACATTTCGTGTAAAAGTCCGCGACACAAACCACCCCGCCCGCCTGCGGCAGGCACCCATCCGATGGAAGGGGAATTGGCTAGAATCGTTCATTATTTCCCTCCTTGGATGGGTGGCACGAAGTGGCGGGGTGGTCAAAAGTGGAGAACCGCAACTCCCGAACAAAAGCGGAAAATTAATCATTTTTGGAGGACTCGCATGAAAAAGAGAATCATATGTATATTTCTTGTTATTGTAATGTCATTGACGCTGTTACCCATGGCGTCACTGGCTACCAGTGAATTGTCAGATGATGCATCTGTTGTATTCGATGGTGATTTCAATTTCAGTTCTGCAACAGTAAATGGACTCAATGTAGGCGGAGCAAACAGGCTAACATTAACACTCAACAGTAGTGCTGCTGTCGAAGGAGCACAAATTCGTGTGCTGGCGGTAAGATATATACCACCGTACAATTCAACTGATATGCCGAATGCAACAGGTATACCGGGCGGCATAACTCTCATGACAAATGAGATTGGTCACTACTTTGACCATTATCAAGCAATTCCACTACTTGCGACAGACGTAACAGTCAATTTGCCGCAAGGTGAAAGCGTACACACAGTAAGATTGAGTCAAATACTCTATATGACACTTGCCACGCAAATTGAGGTAGTGCTTCCGCAAGGTTCACAAGCAACGGTTGGACTGGTTGGAGCTCCTGTAGCATCTCTTGATGTGCCGGGAATCGATTGGGGCTTACTCCATACCCTTACACCAACAGGTCCGGGCACGATGAACAACTTGACTCAAGTAGTTCCTGATTCCATAAGAACAGCGGCTGATGACCCACTTTTCTCATTAGCCGAGCAATACAGTGAGTTTTTCCAAATTGGAAATGTCAACTCACAAATCGTTCCGGGAAGTGCATGGGCAAGGCAACACTTTAACACGGTAACTGCTGAAAATCACCATAAACCAAGCTTCCTTCAAAATGCAGCCGGCGCATGGACACTCAATAATGCGACCAGTAACGCTCTTGTCAACTATGCGATTGCAAATGATGTTGACGTAGTGGGTCATGTGCTTATATGGCATGGCCAGTCGCAAAATCTTCATCACCCAGGTCCCGCAAGTACGAGAGAACAGGCTATGGTGACTATGGAAAACTACATCCGTACTGTACTCCAGCACTTTGACCAACATGTGTTCCCGCCGGAAAGCGCAAGAGCTGGTCAGAGAATATTTAGTGCATGGGATGTCATCAATGAGGCGTTCATAAACGAGATTCCATACGTCAGCGAAGAAGATGCGAACACACCCGGAACATGGAAGCGCTTTTTGCGTAAGAGCACTCAGACAGTTCGCGGATGGGAAAATGCACCCGGAAGCGGTAATCCCGGTCATGTCGGCGGTGCTGCTATGGCAAATAGATTCCATTGGTACGATGCATTTGCCAATGGCGCTGATTTAGAAGCCGGTGAAAGTGGAGCAGATTTTGTATATTACTCCTTTGTATTTGCCCGCAGATACTCCGATACTGTACTGGTGTACAACGACTTCAACATATATGAAGAAGGTAAGGCTCTTATGGTTGCTCAGATGGTTTCTGAGATTAATGCAAGATATGCCTACGAACAACCAAACTATGAGTTCTTTGGAGGTCCCGATCCACGTCAGTTGATTGAAGTTGTTGGAATGCAAGGTCACTGGTACCTACAAGATACTCCTGCGCGCGACCCGCAACGTGGCGTGCAGAGAGCTTTAGAGATATTGCGCGAAATTGACGTGAGAGTTCATATTAGCGAGCTTGACTTATTCGTTCATTTCCCATATGGCGCACAGGGTGGAGGTCATTTTGGAGCACCTCAACTAAGACACTGGCAACCGTCATGGCTTGATAATACCCAAGGTGATACAACTTACTGGAGAACACGCTTCGGTCTTCCGATTGATGAGCCGCCACCAGCCAACTTTGGTAGATACATAGAGGCTATTCAGGCTCAAAAATTTGCAGAAATATTTATGGTATTAAAAGAGAATGCAGACATTGTCGACCGTGTGACATTCTGGGGCTTACGTGATAATAATAGCTGGAGAGCAGCACTTGCTCCTCTACTATGGTATGCTGATGTTGCTGGGCAACCAAATCCAAAAATGGCTTACTACGCAGTGGCGTTTCCTGCTCAATTCCTTGGTTATGATCCGGTTACACCACCTACACAAAGTGTCAATCTTGTCAGGATTACTCCTGCGAGTACAGATTCTTTGCAAGCGGGCTACGACAGATCATTCGTCGCTGGTGTTTTCGGAAATGGAAGCCCGGCTCAGAGCGTTAAGTGGACTGTTGAAGGTGGTGTGAGTGGTACAAGTATTTCAGAAGATGGAGTTCTCACAGTTGCGCCTTTTGAGACTGCACAGAGACTGAGAATCAGAGCTACATCAACCGTAGATCCAAGTGTATACGGCATAGCTGTGATGGATGTTGAAATAGATTCATCACTTGAACTTGCAGACACTTTTGATGGAACAAATCCGAGAAATTTGAATGCACTTCTGGAACAAGGTTATGATGTCATTTTGCAAACTCCGAACAATCTAGGTATTTTTGCACAACACAGTCCACTCGTAGTACCTGAGGGCACAACGTTGTTCGTAGCCAGCACTCTAAACATACAACGTGATGCCGAGCTTATTATTAAAGGCAGAGTTGTGGTATTAGATGGTGGCAGGATAAACAATCAGGGTGGAACCGGCGGCGGCACGATAACGGTTGCACCAACCGGCACACTCTTCAATGCTGGATGGGTAGAGAACGTAACAAACTCAACCATTGCAAACAATGGAACAATCATTAATGACGGCAGATTCGAAATCCGTGCAGGTGTTACTTTCTATGATCTAGGTGATGTTGAGGGGCAAAATCCATTGAACATCAATCGCAATGCCATAGTGCAACTTCCTGCGGAGTAATTGTGGTTTTAAAAGGCACAGTGGCATATTTAACGAAAGTAACAGAAGTTTAAACTTAAAATGTAGATAAGCTGACAAGACTAAACACCCTGATTGATTAATGCAATCGGGGTGTTTAGCACTTTGTTTATGGTAATGAAAACTGATATATTTTCCACATAGTGTGGACTTGGTGCTCATCCACACAGCTATTCAGAAATATATCGTTTTAATAAGAATGCGCAAAAGTATGGAAAAGTGTAGATGCTATCACTAAAGCCTATGTTACCACCAGTAAGCTTAATCCCGTACCTTATGTCAGAATATTTTTCGCTTCTAATCAGCGTACTTAGTGACTTTGATTTACTACTTTTTGCCTTCACCTCGACAGGAATTAATTCTGAAGCGGTTCTGATAAAAAAATCTTGCTCAAGCGTCGAATCATCACGTTTATAATAATATAATCCGTAACCACATTTTGCTAACGCTTCACCTACGATGTTTTCGAATAATGCACCCTTATATACACCAAGGTTCTTATTTGCTCTAAGGTCGTCCTGCGCCTCTTCATCAAGCATTGCCACAAGCAAGCCATTATCAGCGAAATAAATTTTATATTTCGTATCATCGTAATTTCCTTTAAGCGGAAGCTCCGGGAAATTTAGGCAGTAGCAAAGATTTATCATACCAGCATCACTTAGCCATTCTATGCAACCCCGATAATCTTTGAAACGAGCTCCTGATGTAACTTTTGAAATCTGAAATTTTTTATTATCTTTTGCAAGTTGAGGTGGAATTTGATTGAATACATTTTGTATGCGAGTTTGGTCTAGACCTATCGCGTATTTTCGTATATCCTCCTTGTAGTCGGCAATCAGCTGTCTTTGGATATCTAACGAACCTTCAAAAGTGCCTTTCACGATATACTCCCTAACAACTGCCGGCATACCACCAAGTATGCAATAGTCAAGAAATAACGAGTTGCAAGTTGATAGTAGGGCATCATTAAATGGCATCAATTTTATCATGTAATCAAGCATATCAGTGATAAATGAGTTGTCATAACCTCGTGCCCACAAAAACTCCTCAAAATCGAGAGATTTCATTTCGTAATCTGTTTTATAACCAACACTGTTGCTTTCAATTCTTCGATAGTTTATGCCGAGCATTGAACCGCTACATATCACATCAAACCGACCATCAATACTAAAAAATTTGAGTGATGTAGATATTTCGGGAAACTCTTGTAGCTCATCAAATATTATGATAGTTTTATCGGAGGTGAATATTTTTGATGGGTCAATACGGGAAATGTTTTTTACAATATTTTCTGCCTTATAACCGTCTGCTGTAATGGTTTTGTATTTAGGCTCTTCAACAAAGTTGATGTAAATTATGTTTTTATAATTGTCCGAAGCAAATTTGTTTATAGATTCAGTTTTCCCGACTTGACGTGCGCCTTTGACAACAAGTGGTTTTCTATCAGGGTTGCTTTTCCAATCAATGAGGAATGTATCAACCTTACGACTCAAATAAAGCATTGTAATGCCTCCTGTGGGTAACATTGTTTAGTTAATTATACCTTATAAGAATTGGAGAAGCAAGCACATATCACTGAAAAATGAGTGAATAAATTGCCGAACAACGCAAAAAATGAGCGATAAATCGAAAAAATCACACAAAAATTGAGTGAAAATGGATGGTGGTCAAAATGACAATCAAGCTGAATTATCGAGAAAATTCTACAATTAAAATGAATACATTATTATATAATTGGTTTACTACTTCCCAAAAACCAAATTCTTAAACACAGTTTTATCAGTGGTAGAGTTTTCGATAACTACCGCATTAACGGTTTTTTGATAGAAATCTATGGCGTCACCTACATAACCAATTATTGCATACCCATATCCTTTTTCTTTCATTGCCTCCAGGCACTTGCCGAGTAGTGCCTTTCCTATACCTTTTCCACGTAATTGCGGAGAAACACCGGTCGGTCCAAAAAAGCCTAGTGCAGTAGAATCATAACATGCAAAGCCGATTATTTCACAATCTTTGACGGCTATGAAACAGGAAGAAGGATTGTTGAAAATTGCTTTTTCGCATTCGTATGCCCATCCTTCATTAGTATCAAAATGCATATTTACAAAATCAGTTATTTTACGCTTATCAAAGGGCATAGCTCGCTTGATAATGATTTTGTCATTACCTAGCTGAGTGTCTATGTCTATTTTTGGCATATTATATAGATTCACTAACAAATCAGTCATGATATTACAACCTCTTTCTGATTAATTTTGTTGAGCCCATTGCAAATATATATTTACATGGAGTATAATGGTAAGCGCTTGAGCAAATTTATACTTTCCTTAGTAATTTTCTTTAGCATACAGCAGATACAAAAATCTGTCAAAGTGTTTATATTAAAATGTGCACGAGCACACTTTCTCAACTCCAATAAACAAAATAAGTAAGGTGGTACATCAAATGAAATATCTAATTGGCATTGACCTTGGTACGTCCGGAACGAAAACAGTGTTGTTCAGTGAAGATGGTATTGCTATTTGCTCGGCAACTGAAGAGTATCCACTCTATCAGCCTAATAATGGATGGGCTGAACAAGACCCAGCAGATTGGTGGAATGCTTGCATTTCGACAGTAAAGAAAGTTTTTTCTGATTCCGGTGTGAATCCGAAGGATGTAGCAGGAATCGGTTTTTCCGGACAAATGCATGGTCTTGTGATGCTTGATGAGGATGGCAATGTAATTCGTAATAGTATCATTTGGTGTGACGGTCGTACTGCTGATGAATGTGCAGAAATTACCAGGCGAGTCGGAGAATCGCACTTGGTTGATATAACTGCCAACCAGGCAGTGACAAGCTTTACTGCCGGAAAAATACTATGGGTTCGAAATCATGAACCTGAGAATTACAAACGTTGCAGACATATACTTTTGCCGAAAGACTATATCCGTTATAAATTGACAGGCAAATTTGGAATGGAAGTAAGTGATGCCTCCGGTATGAATATGCTTGATATACATGAGCGCATTTGGTCTGATGAAGTTTTGAAGGCACTTGATATTGATAGTGAATTACTTCCTGATGTTGGCGAATCATCTGATATTGCAGGTGCTGTTACCGCAGAAGCAGCTGCTTTAACAGGGCTTACCGAAGGAACGCCTGTTGTATATGGTGGTGGTGATAATGCAGCAGCAGCAGTCGGAACAGGTGTTGTTGAAAAAGGAAAAGCATTTATCACAATTGGCACATCCGGTGTACTCTATGCGCATACCGATAGTGTTGCAATAGACGCCGATGGTCGCATTAATACATTTTGTACAGCTGTTCCTGATTCATGGGCGGTGTTTGGCTGTACATTAGCTGCCGGAATGTCTCTGCAATGGCTTCGTAACAACTTTTTCCAAGCAGAAATGGATACGGCAAAAGGACTTGGCAAAGATCCATATACAATCATGACTGAGCAAGCTGAACGCATTCCAATTGGTGCCAATCGTCTGATTTTCTTACCATACTTAATGGGAGAACGTAGCCCGATTCTTGATCCAAATGCACGTGGAGTATTCTTTGGTCTCTCTGCAATCCATACAAAATATGACATGTTACGCAGCGTTATGGAGGGTGTTATATATGCGCAAAAGCAATGTTTAGATTTCCATCGTGCAATGGGTATTGAATTTAATGAGATATATGCTACCGGTGGTGGTGGCACAAGTCCACTTTGGCGTCAAATGATTGCGGATATTTTTGAACTACCTGTAGTTACAATCCAAAATAGGGAAGGTCCGGCACTTGGCGCAGCGATACTAGCCGGAGTTGGAGCAGGTCTATATCCGAGCATTCCAGAAGCATGTAAGCGCATTATTAAGGTTAATGATCCGCAATTGCCAATTGCAAAGAATACTAATGAGTATGCACCATATTATAAGCTTTTCCGTGACCTCTATCCCAGTATGAAAGAAAACTTTCAAACATTAGCGAAACTCTGATTTTCCTATAAATATATGATTGTAATATTAGTGTGTACATTATCTGTGCACACTAATATTTTCTATATATAGTCACGATTCTGTTGATTATTACTAAATATGGTGATTTTGTTGAAATATCTATTGATATGTATGCGTATTCGGAGTATAATGTTAGCTGAATATTAATACTAAGCACCAATAGAACAGCAGACATCTTTTCGTAATATTTTCCGTCTGGCATCGTTGTCCTCCTTGCCTTACGATAGTAAGGTCGCGTCGTCCGCCTCACCAGCCGAATAATATTCTCGAAAATCTTATCTACTCTTCTATCGGTGTTCAGTATAATACCAAACACTAACAAAATAGGTGCTTGGTATGACAATTGAAAGCTGGTGTTTATTCTGTATCTAAAATCTCTAGAAATACAAGGATTTAAGTCATTTCCTAATTCAACCCGCCTTACTTTTGATAAACCTATAACAGGCATCGTTGGACCAAATGGAAGTGGTAAATCTAATATATCTGATGCCATTCTATGGGTTATGGGCGAGCAGTCTACAAAAACCCTGCGTGGCGGAAAAATGGAGGACGTTATTTTTGGGGGAACTCAAAGGCGTTCTCAAAAAAGTTTCGCCGAAGTTTCATTAATATTGGATAATTCAGAAGGTCGATTACAAGTCGATACTTCTGAAGTTATGCTTACAAGAAGATACTATCGCTCCGGCGAAAGTGAATATTATATAAATCAATCACTGGTCAGATTGAAAGACATGAATGACCTTTTAATGGATACAGGACTTGGTCGTGAAGGTTACTGTATAATTGGTCAAGGCAGAATTGGTGAGATTTTATCAACAAAAAGTAAAGACAGACGTGAAATCTTTGAAGAAGCAGCGGGTATTTCGCGTTATCGTCACAGAAAAGATGAGTCTGAAAGAAAACTTCAGCAAACAGAAGAGAATTTACTTAGAATTGGTGACAAAATTTCAGAATTGGAGCTACAAGTCGGTCCATTGCGTGAGCAAGCTGAAATAGCAAAGAAGTATTTGCTTTTGAGAGATGAACAGCGTGGTCTTGAAATATCTATGTGGTTAAAAGAGTTAGAAGGTCTATCAACTCGCTCTGAAAAGGCAGAGATGGACCATATCACCGCAACACGCTCATTAGACGCAGTAACTTTGGATTTAAACTCATTCTTCGATGATTCTGAATCATTATCAGAACTAACCCGAGACAGTGATGTTGAAGCTGAATCTATCCGTGAGTTGGTATCTGCGTCTGAAGGAAAACACAGTGATATTGAAAGCTCAATTGCCGTATTAAAATCCCAACTTAAAGGTAACAATGACCAAATTGAAAATATTGGTCAAGAATTGCAGAGCCAAGACGAACGTGAAGGTGGTGTTGGCTCACAAATTCGTGACCGTGAAGATAGGCTTGAAGTTATTGCGGAAGAAAAATCTCAAAAAGAAAATAAGATGAATGCTCTGGTAACAGAACTCCAAGATATCTCAAACACTACAGGTGAATCTTCAGCAACACAAACTGAACTTCTAAAGAATGAAAATGAATTACAAATATCACACAGTGATAAAAAATCTGAACTTTCTGCTCTTGCATCCCAAGCACAAGAACTTTTCGACATGGACGAATCCGTCAAACAGGAGCTTGCCGGTGCTAAAGATGATCTCAAAAAACAAGAAGAAGAACATGCGTATTGTGTAAAAAAATTACAAAAAGCAAGAGATGAAGCCGAATCATTAGAAAATGTACTAAAAGGTCTTACAATCAAAGCTGAGAATCGTATTAAAAAAGCTGAGAAAGTAGGGGAGACAGTTGAACGTCTAACTTTCGACCTAAAAACACTCGAATCCAGAAAAGCACTGCTAACAGAAATGGAAAGAGAATATCAAGGATATTCAAAATCTGTAAAACTTGTTATGCAAGAGCGTTCACGTGGTTCATTGAGAAATATTCACGGTACTGTCGGTAGTTTAATAAAAACAAATGAAGAATATGCCATAGCTATTGAGACTGCGCTTGGTCATGCTATGCAGAACATTATTGTTGAAACCGAAGAAGATGGCAAGGCGGCAATAAATTATTTGAAACGCAGAGATGGCGGTAGAGCTACTTTTCTTCCCATATCAACAGTACAAGGTAATGTGCTGAATGAAAATGAATTCAGTAATGACAACGGATTTGAGGGTCTGGCAATTAATCTTGTTGATTTCGATTCAAAATATGAAGGAATATATGCAAGACTGCTTGGACGTGTAATTATTGCTGATGATTTGAATAATGCTGTCAAGCTCGCTAAAAAGCATAAACATCGTTATAAAATCGTAACACTGGATGGGCAAGTCATGAATGCCGGCGGCTCGATGACTGGTGGTTCAGCGGCTAATACTGCTGGTATGCTTTCTCGTGCCAATGAGCTTGAGCAACTTAGCGGACGTATCAGTTCATGTAGTGACAGTTTGGCAAATGCACAGCGTGAGCACGCAGAATGCGTTCGTGAAAGGACTGCAGCAGAATACGAGTTAAGCACAGCTAAAACAGAATTGCAAACTACGAAAGAAAAAGTCATGAAGAGAGAATTGGAAGAATCTCATCATGTTATATTGCTTGATACACTTAAGGAAAATATCAAATCATTTGAAGGCGAAATTACTTCAATTGAAAATAGAATTGAGCAAAACCTTGAGAAAACAGACTTATTGAAAAAACAAATTGTTGATGTTGAAACGCAAATTACCGAATTAAAAGAAGAGATTGAAACTGCAATTCGTGGTCATGAGGCGCTTGCCCAAGAACGTGAACGAGTTAATTCTGTTATTGCAGAACTACGTGCTGAAACTGCAGCCCTAGATGCAGAAGCAGATTCATTATCTAAGGCAGTGAGCGAGCTTACTGAGCTACGTAATCAAATGTTCAGTAGTCGTGAGCGTCAGATGGAAACAATTGATGGATTGAAAACGAAAAATGATCACATCTTATCTGAAATAGCAGATAATGAACGTAGAGCAGCAAGAGTCCTGGATGAGATAGAGTCTCACAAAGCTCGTTTATCTAAACTAAACGATAAGAAATTTGAGATTGAGGAAAAACGAAACTCTCTTAATAAAGCAATAAAAGACAAAAATGAAGAGCAAATTCTTCTCCAAAACGAATGTGCAAGACTTGAACAGAGAAAACAAAGTATTGAAATGGAAGAAAAGCAAATCATTGATAAGCTTTGGGATCAATATGAACTTTCAAGATCAGCTGCAGCAAATGCAGGTGCGCCAATTGAAAGTGTTAAAACTGCACAGAAGAGAATAAGTGCAATTAAGCGTGAAGTGTCAGATTTAGGTAATCCAAATATTGGTGCAATTGATGAATACGATCGTGTAAGCACAAGGTATGAATTCCTTACATCCCAACGTGATGACGTTGAAAAGGCAAAATATGAATTGATTGGCATTATAGAAAAGATTACTGCAGAAATGCGTACAATATTTACACGTGAGTTTGAAAAAATAAATGAAGGTTTCCAACGTACATTTAAAGATTTATTTGGTGGTGGTCGAGCGTCACTTGTCCTTGAAGAACCTGAAGATGTGTTAAATAGTGGTATTGATATTCAAGTTCAACCACCAGGGAAGTCTTTGAAAACAATTTCTTTGTTATCCGGTGGCGAAAAAGCATTTGTAGCTATTGCAATCTATTTTGCAATACTTGGCGTACGCCCACCACCATTTGTTGTTATGGATGAGATTGACGCAGCACTTGATGATGCTAATGCACTACGCTTTGCTGATTACATGCGACGTATGTCAGATAGAACGCAAATGATTGTAATATCTCATAAGAGAGGCACAATGGAAGAAGCTGATGTATTATATGGTGTCACAATGCAAGAACATGGTGTATCAAGCCTACTTAGCTTAGACTTGGAAGATGCCGAAAAACATATGAAAAATAATAAAGTAAGAGTATAGAGGTTGAAAATAACCAAGCTCGTGAAAGAGAAGGTATGGTCATTTAATGAAATTTTTTAGTAAATTACAAGAGGGTCTCAAAAAAACATCTAAACAAATCGGAGCATTGTTCGCATCCTTTACGGGTGCGGACGATGATTTTTATGATGAACTTGAAGAAACACTAATAATGGCTGATATTGGCGCTGAATCTGCCATATCAACTGTTGACATGTTACGTGAAATAGTTATCAAAGAAGGTTTAAGAGGTGCAGATGAAATAAAGAGTGCACTCGCACAAATACTATCTGAACGTCTTGCTAAAGCAGATACAACAATTACACTTGAAACCACACCATCAGTAATATTGGTTATTGGAGTCAATGGTGTGGGCAAAACAACGACAATTGGTAAACTTGCATTACGATATGTGAAGCAAGGTAAGAAAGTATTACTCTGCGCAGGCGACACTTTTCGTGCTGCAGCAGGAGAGCAACTTTCAGTATGGGCAGACCGTGCTGGAGCAGAAATTGTAAGACGTGATGAAGGTGCTGACCCTGCGTCTGTTGTATTTGATGCAATTAGCGCAGCAAAAGCACGTGGAACAGACATTATAATTTGTGATACTGCCGGTCGACTACACAACAAGTCGAACTTAATGAATGAACTTGAAAAAATTTATAGAATAATAAAACGTGAACTGCCTGATGCATGTATGGAAACATTACTTGTAATAGACGCAACTACAGGACAAAATGGGTTGATTCAAGCACGTCAATTTAAAGAAGCAACTGACATATCCGGCATCGTATTAACAAAGCTGGATGGTACGGCAAAAGGTGGAATCGTCATTGCAATTGTCGATGAGTTAAATGTACCAGTAAAACTAGTAGGTGTTGGTGAAAAACCTGATGATTTAATTGATTTCAACGGAAATGAGTTTGCTGAAGCAATACTATCATAATGATAGCAATTCTGTTTATAGCTATAGAATATGAAAGGGATGTTTATTGTAATGAAATTTGCACTTGCGACCGCCAATAAAGGCAAGATTGAAGAAATGCGTAATATTCTCTCTTCATTAGGAATCGAAGTTGTTACTCGTGACGAACTTGATATCGATATAGAGATTGAAGAAACCGGTACAACATTTGCGGAAAATGCCCGGCTAAAAGCTATTGCAATATGCAAATTGTCAAATATGCCCTCAATTGCTGATGATTCCGGTTTAGTTGTTGATGCACTAAATGGTGAACCCGGTGTATATACTAGCTCATATGGTGGTGAAAACTTAACTGCAAAAGAGCGATACGAGTATCTGCTTGAAAATATGAAAAACATGGAACAAAAGAGCGCGAAATTCGTCTGTAATATTGTGTGTGTGTTTCCATCAGGCAAAGAATTAATTGCAACAGGGGAGTGCAATGGTTCTATAGCAACTATACCTATCGGAGAGAGTGGCTTTGGATATGACCCAATTTTTATTCCTGATGGTTATAAAAAAACAATGGCAGAGCTTTCATCTGATGAAAAAAATGCAATTTCCCATAGAGGCAAGGCGCTTAACAATTTTGTTGAATTGCTGAGGTTAAGCAAAGCAAGCGGTGAATGTGTATGAGAATAGGAATTTTCGGTGGCTCATTCAACCCACCACATATAGGTCACGTTAATGCTTCAAAAGCAGCATTCCAACAATGCAACTTAGATATCCTGATTGTTATCCCTACAGGCACTCCACCACACAAAGCATTACCTGAAAATACACCAAAGTCTGAATTACGTTTACAAATGACAAACAATGCATTCAATTCTGAATTTGATTATAATAATGGGCATATTATAATCTCGGAGCTTGAAATTTATAGCCATGAGAATAACTATACGATTGATACCGTTAATAAAATAAGAGTTGAATATCCAAATGATAAGTTATTTCTGCTTGTCGGGACTGATATGTACAATACTCTTGATATTTGGAAAGATAGTAAGAGACTCCTAGAAGAAGTCACTGCTGTCGAGCTTCCACGTAGTGTGATACCTATATCATCATCTGAGTTACGCGAAATGCTATCGCAAAGGAAAGGCAGAGAATATATTGAAGATTCAAATTATGCATTAATAATAAAAAATAAACTATATAATGCAAAACCTGATTGGGACTGGCTTAGACAACAAGCGTACTCGATGCTTGATCCACTTCGAATTCCACATGTAGTTGCATGTGAAAAAGAAGCTCGTCGTCTGGCAGAATACTGGGGAGTCGATGCTGATGACGCAGGAGAAGCTGCAATACTCCATGATATAACAAAGAAACTTGATTTTTCTGAGAATTTGTGTATAATTTCAGAGCATGGTCCAACAATTAATGAATTCGGAAAAAATGAAGAAAAACTACTTCACTCAATAACCGGAGCGTTAATTGCACAGTCAGAATATGGTGTATCGGACCACGTTGCAGAAGCAATAAAATGGCATACAACCGGTAAAGCTGACATGACAATGCTGGAAAAAATAATTTATATTGCAGATTATATTGAAGAAACACGCAGTTTTCCCGAAGTTGATCAGCTTAGAAAACTTGCGTATAAAAATATTAATGAAGCAATGTTATTAGGATTAGAGATGACGGTAAGTGATTTGAAATCGCGTAATATCCCACCAAACATTGCAACAATCGAAGCGATTAATGATTATAAGAACATTATTTCTCTTCACGAGTAGGGAAAGGAATACTTAATTTAATGAAACTCATAGGCAATAGCAGCGGAAGACATATGCAAAATCAACGCACATCAAACAATAGAAGTGCTCCGAGAAACAGTACAATATCGCCCGAAAGAGCACAAGCAGGAGGAAGACGCAATAGAAGAAGCTTATCGGGAATGCAAAAGTTTTTACGTATTCTCATAATATTTATATGCTTGGTGTTTGTTCTTGGCGGTTCTGCTTTAGCTATTGTAAGATGGCAAATTGAACCATTTTATGAATTCTTCTTTAGACCTGACGTAAACGTTTTAGCAGTGCACATAGATGATGAAGTTGATAATACAGTTGTTGTTAATCCTGATAATCCTGAAGAAGTTATAACTATTGCTGAAGAGCGAGTAGGCGAAAGAGGGGCAAGATTAGCGCCTGTTGAAGAAAGAAACTCGGACATATTTACATTCCTTGTTCTTGGAATTGATCACTATTCAAATACTGATGTTATAATGGTTGCGACATTTGATTCCGTCGAGTCAACATTGGAGGTTGTTAGCATACCACGAGATACTCTTGTAAATGTAAGCTGGAACCTGAGAAAAGCAAACTCAATAATGGCAAATATGCGACATAGATTTAGAAATGATGATAATACAGAAGAAACTGCAATGCAAGCAACAGTCGAACATTTTAGTGATCTCCTAGGATTCAATGTTGACTTCTGGGTTACACTCACTCCCCAAGCATTTACCAGACTTATTGATGCTGTGGGACCAATTGATTTTTATGTTCCGGCAAACATGTATGAATATGGTGTTCGTGTTAATAGAGGGCAGCAAAGATTGAATGGTGTGCAAGCATTGACAGTTATGAAAACGAGACGTGTATATGCAAATGCAGATATTGGTAGAATAAATACACAGCAAGACTTCATGCATGTTCTAGCAAGTCAGATAATAGCAGGAAGAGATCAAATATCAGTTCAAGATTATGCAGACATTTTTATTGGAAATGTGAGAACGGACATTCAACTTAATCATTTAGTGTGGCTCGGCAGAGAGTTTTTATCATTAGATCCCGAAGATATTAATTTCACAATAATGCCTCATGAGCTTATCACCGCTAACGGAACATCGTATGTTGGGGTTCTTGTTGATGAATGGCTTGAAATTATTAATGAAAAGCTAAGTCCATTAAACAGGGAAATAACAGCTGAAGACGTAAGTATACTTACACGCGATGCTAACAGTAGGCGACTATTCGTTACAGACGGAGAATGGCGTGGCAATACCGGATGGGGCGGCGGTCCAGGTTAAAATATAAATAGTAATACGGTAAAATTTTATTGAAAGGAACTAACATATTTAATGTTGACACCAAAAGAAATGGCAACTAGTGTTGTGACAACCTTGGATGACAAAAAAGCTAAAGACATAAAGATGCTAAGAACAACCGATGTAACAGTTCTTGCTGATTACTTTGTAATTTGTACGGCAGGTTCGACAACACAATTAAAGACTCTATCAGATGAAGTAGAAAGAAATCTAAAAGATCAAGGAGAAATGCCTCTTCGTCGTGAAGGTCACAGATCAGGCGGTTGGGTTTTAATTGATTTTGGCTGTGTTGTTATTCATCTATTTTTGCAAGAAGAACGTGAGTTTTATACCCTAGAACGACTATGGGGCGATGCAGAAGTTATTGACATCAGTAGTATTATTACAATTGATGAATAGTATCCGCATATTTGTGTCATACGTATCGAATATAAATAATTTAGAACTGAAGCAAAAATAACCATAGTATTAAACATGGTTGTTTTTGCCTATATATCGAAAGGATTTTTCATTACAATGAAATATGACTTTACCAAAATAGAAAATAAGTGGCAAGAAAAGTGGGAGACTGAAAAGCCTTTTGCTGCACTGAATGATAGCGATAAAGAAAAATATTATGTATTGATTGAATTTCCATATCCATCCGGCGATGGACTTCACGTAGGTCATGCCAGACCTTTCACTGCAATGGATGTTGTTGCAAGAAAAAGGCGAATGGAAAATTACAACGTTCTTTACCCTATGGGATTTGATGCGTTTGGATTGCCGGCGGAGAATTATGCTATAGTAAATAAAATTCATCCAGCAGTAATTACAAGTGAACGAATAAAACTCTTTACAAGGCAATTAAAAAGACTAGGATATAGTTTTGATTGGGATAGGTGTGTAGACACGACTGATCCAGATTATTATAAGTGGACTCAATGGATATTTTTAAAGTTTTTTGAAAAAGATTTAGCATATAAGGCTTTAATTCCAGTAAACTGGTGTACATCATGTCATTGTGTTCTTGCAAATGAAGAGGTTGTTGACGGTGTTTGTGAACGTTGTGGTTCAGAGGTCGTAAGACGCGAGAAAAGTCAGTGGATGCTTCGTATTACGAAATATGCGCAAAGACTAATAGATGATCTTGATGATGTTGATTATGTCGAGCGCGTTAAGATTCAACAACGAAACTGGGTCGGACGTTCAGACGGAGCAGAGATACATTTCAAAACTACAACCGGTGATGAAATAAATGTCTTTACAACACGCCAGGACACATTATACGGTGCCACATATATGGTAATTTCACCTGAACATGCTCTACTGCAGAAGTGGGATGTTGAAAACCTGGAAGAAATACAAGCGTATCAATTAGCATCTTCTAAAAAATCTGACTTTGAACGTACTGAACTTGTAAAAGAAAAAACAGGCGTTGAGGTTAAAGGTGTTCGTGCAATAAATCCGGTCACAAATAAGGAAATACCAATATTTATATCTGACTATGTACTTGCGACCTATGGAACAGGAGCAATTATGGCAGTTCCGGGTCATGATGCACGTGACTGGGAGTTTGCAAAGAAGTTCGGATTACCTATTATTGAAGTTGTTTCCGGTGGAGATGTGAAAAAAGAAGCATATACAGATTGTGAAACCGGTACTATGGTCAATTCACCGCTTATAGACGGATTAACTGTTGGTGAAGCAAAAGAAAAAATATCAAATTGGCTTGTTGAACAAAAATTAGGTGAAGAGAAAATTAATTATAAGCTTAGAGACTGGGTATTCTCTAGACAAAGATACTGGGGTGAGCCAATTCCCATTGTACACTGTGATACATGTGGTTTTGTTGCAATTCCTGAAAGTGAATTACCACTGATTCTTCCCGATATAGAAAATTATCAAACAACAGAAACAGGGGAGAGTCCTCTTGCGGCATTAACTGACTGGATAAACACTACATGTCCGAAGTGTAATGGACCGGCACAACGTGAAACTGATACAATGCCACAGTGGGCAGGGTCAAGTTGGTATTATCTAAGATATGCTGATCCAAAAAATAATAATGCGCTTGCTTCAAAAGAAGCCTTGGATTACTGGACTCCTGTTGATTGGTACAACGGCGGTATGGAACATACAACGTTGCATTTATTATATTCTCGTTTTTGGCACAAATTCTTATATGATATTGGTGTCGTTAACACATCGGAGCCTTATGCAAAACGTACAAGTCAAGGAATGATTTTAGGCGAAGATGGACAAAAAATGAGTAAGTCACGTGGTAATGTTTTAAATCCTGATGATATTATTGCTGAATATGGAGCAGATACACTCCGTCTTTATATTATGTTTATAGGCGATTTTGAGAAAACGGCTCCTTGGTCGCAAACATCAGTTAAGGGATGTAAGAGATTCCTTGACAGGGTGTGGAACCTCACAATTGCAAATCTTGGGAACAATGATGCGATATCTCCTGAAGCATCGCTTGACGACGCGAGCTTTTCATCTGAACACGAAACGGCTGTACATAGAACTATTAAGAAAGTCGGTAGTGACATAGAGAACCTAAAGTTCAATACTGCAATAGCATCGCTCATGTCACTTGTAAATGATTTTTATAATAAAGCTCCCAATAGAGCTGATATAAAAGCATTGTTGATGTTATTATCTCCATTTGCACCACATATTTCAGAGGAGCTATGGGAGTTACAAAGATTTGATGGATGTGCATCTGAACAAGAGTGGCCTAAATATGATGAGAGTAAAACCGTTGATTCTAACGTAGTTATCGCTGTACAAGTTATGGGCAAGCTTCGAAGTACGATTAATGTACCACTTGATTCAACTGACGAAACAGTAATAGATGCAGCAACTTCAGATGAGAAAATAGCTCGTTATATTGAAGGTAAGGAAATCATGCGCAAAATTGTAGTGAAAAATAAACTTATAAATCTTATAGTGAAGTAATGGAATATATAATAACATATAGAGGCGAAAAATTTACGCCACATAATCCAAATATACACCAAATACACATTGAGGACATTGCACACTCATTGTCCTTAATGTGTCGAGCTAATGGTCATATTGATTATTTTTATTCAATTGCACAGCATAGTATAAACTGTGCAATTGAGGCTAAGTATCGAGGATATTCAGCACGCATACAACTTGCGTGCTTAATTCACGATGCAAACGAATCTTATATATCTGACATAACAAGACCGGTCAAACAATTTTTACCTGATTACAAAGAAATTGAGCAACGTTTACAGAGTCTTATATATAAGAGATTTATGAATTCTGAATTAAGTGATGATGAATTTTATTTGGTTAATGCAATAGATGATGATATGCTAAAGTGTGAATTTAATTCATTGATGAAAGGCAAAAGAGTGTTTGACTCCATTCCAATACTTTCTAGCATGCCAACATTTAAGTATAAGAATCATGTTGATGTTGAAACAGAATTCTTAAAAGTATACTACGGAATAATGCATGCAGGGATAATTCAGGGTAAGTGATATTGGTTATATGTAGTGCAAAATATATTCGTCTCATTTGATTGCAACTATTCAAATAGGAATCCTGTCATCTATATCAGTTTAGAAAATTGATAATAATTAAAATAACTAATCGATAACATCATTCGTTGAAGTTATCATATTTTCACTACCTTCAATTGAACAAAACTTTCATTTTGTTCAATTGAAGGTTTGAAAGAATGAATATCTCGCCTCAAAATGATATATTAATAAAAGAGCCGCTATAAAAACGACTCTTATATATTTAATCAATTGTTATGATAAAAATGATACTTAATCATCATCCTCTTCATCGACATCCTCGAAATCTGGTTCCGGTGTTGGAGCTGGTGCTGGAGGTTCTGGTGTCGGAGCCGGAGCTGCTGGTGCGCTTGGTGCCATGCCTTGAATATCATCAAAATTAATCATAATTCCATTACTATCACTACCCATGAACGTTGGAAGAACACCGTTCCATCTCTCAATCCACATTGCCAGCAAGTTAGTATCTGTAAGTTCTTGTGCTTGATAACGAAGAACATCTGCTTGTGCTCTAGCTCTCTCACGATCAGCCTCAGCTTCATGCATTACTCTTTGCAGATCTTGCTCAGCCCTAAGGGCGTTTTGTTCAGCAATACGGACTTGTTCAATTGCATTACCGAATTCAACAGAAAAATGGAAGTCAACAATATTAAATCTATCAAGTGTAAATCCACGCTCTGTGAATGCCACTTGTAATGCCGAAGTAATATCAGCAGAAACACGTGCACGCTCAGTTATTAGATTTTCAATTGGATATCGTGCTGTAATATCTTTCAGAGTCTCTTCAACTATTGGCCTAAGTATAATTGACTCGTATGCAATTCCAATTGTACGAAACACTTCGGCTGAAGCATCCGGATTGAGTTGATAGTTAACGATATAAGTCATACGCACTGCCTGAAGGTCGCGAGTAACAGCTTCAGTTGTCATTTCCATACCAACTGTTCTGTTATTCATTTGTTGAATTTGTTCAATAAAAGGAACTCTAAAAGTCAAACCTTCACCAGTAGTTCCCTGTACCTGCCCTGCCATTACACGAACACCTGTATGTCCGGGTTGAACAATTGTGATTGTAGCAGCCGCTAGAATGATTCCAAGTAAAACAATTACGCCAGTTAAGACCCATTTTTTCATAAATTAATTTTTCCTCTCTTTTTTCATATCATATTTTACTGTAATATTATATCAGATAATTCTCTTTTTTGGAAATATCTCATATAAAATTTTTGTAAATATTCCACATAAGATTTGTAATATGTCATAAATTAGACATCTGTCGTTGAGGTATGATATAATTTACATAATTTCAACTATACATTAAGGATGATGAGTATGGATTATAGAACTGAATCGCCTGAAATTATTCGAGAATTTTTGTTTTATCATGAGACAATAAAAGTTCACTCTAAAAAGACAATTGATGAATATTTTCTTGACTTGCGTTCATTTTTCCGTTTTTTAAAAATTAGTAAAAAGCTTGTACCGGAGAACACTCCACATAATGAGATATCAATAATGGATATAGATTTCGCATTTGTTGAAGCCGTAACAATTAATGACATTTATGAATATCTTGCGTATCTAACACGAGATAAAAAGACACAACAAAATAGCAGACACTCGACATATGGACTTGCTGCAAGCTCAAGGGCACGAAAAACAGCTGTTATACGCTCATTTTATAAATACTTAACACTTAAATCAAATAATAATAGATTAAGCAAAAACCCTGTTGCCGATCTTGATTCACCAAAATTGAGAAAGACACTCCCCCGCTTTCTAACCCTTGATGAAAGTACAAAGCTACTTAGTAATGTTGATGGAGTGAATAAAGAACGCGATTTTTGTATTTTAACACTGTTTTTAAACTGTGGCCTACGAAGGTCTGAACTTGCAAATATCAACATATCAGATATAAGAGAAGACTCAATAAGAGTGCTTGGTAAAGGTAACAAAGAACGCGATGTATACATTAATGATGCATGCGCCGATGCTTTAAACGATTATTTAGTGGAGCGTAAAAAGCATGCAACAAAGGATGAACCTGCCCTATTCCTTTCAAGTAGACGCAAAAGGATAAGTACTTCAACCATCCATAGTCTGGTTAAGAAGCACTTAAAAGCTGCCGGACTCGACAGTACAAAATATTCATCTCACAAACTACGCCATACTGCAGCAACACTTATGTTAAAAGGTGGCGTAGATGTCAGAACACTTCAAGAATTACTGGGACATGAGAATTTGAATACAACACAGATATACACACATATTGATAATGAGGACCTCCGCGACGCAGCAATGCGCTCCCCTCTTGCCGGTTATAAAAAGAAGAAATAAACGTATATTTGAGGAGGTTGCACTTATGCGATTTCAAGAAACAGAAAATAAGAACCTGCCAACCATCATCTTGTTGCACGGCGGCGGACTATCAAGCTGGGCTTTAACGAATGTCGTTGAAATATTGCAAGTAAATTATCATGTTGTCACACCCATTTTGGATGGTTATGGCGAAGATAGCAATCATGATTTTATTAGCATAGAAGATTCAGCACAAAAATTAATAAGTTATATTGAACAACAACATAATGGGAAAGTATTTGCTTTAGGCGGACTTTCAATCGGAGCACAAATCGTAACAGAAGTGCTCACACAAAGAGAAAATATTGCTGAATTCGCTATATTAGAAAGTGCATTGGTTTTACCAATCAAAGGAACAAAAGCATTAACAGTCCCCACGTTCAAACTCTCATATGGGCTAATTAAAATGAGATGGTTCTCAAAACTTCAAGCGAAAACCCTATTTGTCCCTGACACTATGTTTGAACAGTACTATTCCGACAGTTTAAAAATATCAAAGCAAACACTGATTAATACCACACTAAGCAATGGCACATATGCTTTGAAAAATGAGATAGAAAAAACTAAAACGAAAGTGCTAGTCATCGTGGGTGAAAAAGAAATAAAACTAATGAGAAAATCTGCAGAACTACTCCATGGTAAAATCCCAAACAATAAGCTAATAGTATTGCCAAATATGGGACACGGAGAATTAAGCATGCTTCATCCTATGGAATATGCAGAAATTCTTGAAGAGTTCTTCGTAAAATAGATAGCCCTGTATAAAAAAGTTTGAAGTCGTGTGAAGACACTTTGTAAAAACACTACGTCCAATATATGCTCACAATGTGAAGTCTGCTTTGCGGGTGCCGATAAAAACATTCGCTTTAAATATGTTTTTTGCATTTTTATTGCAATTTTTTGCAATAAAGATTACAATAGGTTCTGAGGTGATTCAAATGCTTATTGGTTTTTCTGTAGAAAATTTCAAGTCGTTCTTCGGCGTGACTACACTTAGCATGACTGCTACCGCTGATAAAGAACATCAGGAGTTCAACGTGATTCAAACTGAACACGGCAACTTCCTTAAAAGCATTCTGCTTTTCGGTGCAAATGCGAGTGGCAAGTCTAATTTGATTGACGCACTGTATTATATGAAGACGATGGTTTCGTCTGCCTTTGACGTACAAACGGAGCATATTAAGTTATGCCACCCTTTTACCTTCAGCGAAGCGGCTAAAAATAAACCAACGAAATTTGAATTATCATTCATAATAGATGGGGTTACGTATGAATATGGCTTTGATATTCTTAACAATCAAATCAGCCGAGAGTATCTGTATACCACGATAAAGCGAAGGACAAAAATATTTGAGCGCACAAGTCCTGATCACACAAGTATCAGCACTATAAAAAGAATGTCCGGCATCAATGTGTTCAAAAAAAATGTGCGTGATGATGTTTTGTTTTTGACATGGGCTGCATTTGCAAATAACCCAATTGCAATGAAAGTTGTAGACTGGATTTCCAACGACCTAATCATTATTTCATCTGATAGAACTGTTTCACCCGCCTTTCCCTATACAGCAGTTTCATTGCCATTTCTGAAAAAATCAGACAACACACTTGTCGGTATGAAAATTCCCTCTGACAGAAAACTAAGAGCTATATATTCTACCTTTGACGAAAATTGGAATCCCATAGGTGAAACTGATGTTCCATTTAAAGACTATGCATCAGCTGGAACTAAGACTATGCTAGATTTGTCAGCGGCATTCGGTGACAATGATACAAATGGAAAAACAATCGTGATTGATGAAATGGATTTGCACTTGCATCCCTCTCTGGTTCGCCACCTGATTTCTCAAATTAACTCCATCGAGGATAATCGCAGTAATATGCAGTTGGTTTGCACAACTCATGATGTGTTGCTTTTGGATGAAGATATCCGTCGTGACCAGATCTGGTTCGTAGACAAAGATGAGCGTGGTGTAAGTAATCTCTACTCACTTAGCGATTTTAAAGATGTTCGTAAAAACAGCGACATTCTAAAAAGATATCTTTTAGGGGTGTATGGTGCTATTCCCTATTTAAATCGAGGTAATGGCTATGCGTGAAAAATATAGAAGGAAAACACCATTTCGACAGGCAAAAGAAGAGGTACTTATTGTTTGCGGAGGGCAAACTGAGAAAAAATATTTTGAAATGTTCAATCAAGTGTTCCGTCCATCACTGGGTAGCGTCAGCGTTATTACCGCAGTGGAAACGAAAAGCCCTATGCATGTTGTCGAGTACGCTATTAAAGCACGCAATCGCAAAAACAGCTATAACGCAGTTTGGTGCGTGTTTGACAAAGATGACTTCATAGATTTTGATGATGCTGTCAGGCACGCTGAATCAAATGCAATCTGTGTGGCTTATTCTAATCAAGCATTCGAAGTATGGTTTATTAATCATTTTCGCATCTTGAAAGCTCCGCTTAGTCGAACTCGTTATAAACATGAACTGAAAAAATTTCTTGCCTTCAATTATGATAAGTCTGCAGATGTAATTGACAAAATCAGTAGCATGCTGCTGACAGAAGAAAGAGTGCGCACAGCCATAACAAACTCTCGACTCGGATATGAGCGGCATAAGATAGAAAGTGCTATTATAAAACCATCTGCATTTGAATCATGCACTACTGTATTCAAATTGGTACAAAGCCTTTTGAGCTGGACGAAATAAATCTACACCCACCTTCGCTCAGTGAGTCACTCAGCTTTTTACTATTAATATATTTATAAACAGAAAATATAAGACCAAAAAGGGACACTAGGGCTATCCAGAACTGCCATTCTTTAACCCATATTAATATGATATCAAACATTTACAAATGCACCTCATGTATCCTTCTCAGTTTGTCAGTACGACTTACAGAATTAACTATTGACGCAGAAAGCTCATCCATTTTCTCAGACGCATGATAAAGAATAGTAAGTATTGCATCTTTATTGCTACTTTCATTTGTCAGATTCAAGGAACGAGTAGTGGACACATCTTCCCTGTCTCCAAATCTGTGTATATTCGTTTTCTTTTTTTCATCTCTGACAAGCATTTGAATAACAATATTAAGCTGCATTAATTCTAGTGCAAGATGAGCAGCGGTCAAATAGTCATTTCGACCTAATTTTATCAGAACCATCACAGATATAAACCAAAATTGATTGACAATACTACCAACTTTATTTTCAAACGAATCTTCTACAAAATGAGTTGATTTCTTGGTTGCATTGATAAATGTCATATCAAACCGCCATCCATTTTCAAAGCAAACTCGAATTACACATTGGTTGTCATTCTCATAAAGCTCGTAACCAAAGATGTCACAAATACTTTTAGCCATCACATCAAGCCATTCGTTCAATTCAAAAATGGCATTGTCAGATAGATGAATTATCATATCGACATCGCTGAATACATCTAACAAACTATAATCAAGCATTGAACCAGAGAATTCAATGCTATCGATATCAGTATATATATTGACTAAATCCGTCATTTTTTCAGCGGCTTGTATTTGCCATAAATCCATCAAATCACCTCACTTGAAAATCTCTGATAGATTATTCATAATACGCCTGGCAATGTCTGGCTTGTTCATTGTATAGATGTGTATATGGTTTACACCATTTGCTATGAGATCAATAATTTGTTCTGTCGCGTAAGCAATTCCTGCCTGATTCATTGCAGCAGGGTTATCAGCAAATCTATCCACAATAGCACGAAATCTTGGTGGCAGTGTTGTTCCGGATAATTTACAGATGCGATCAATTTGACGCGCATTGATGACCGGCATGATTCCTGCAATGATAGGAACGTCAACACCATTTTTAAGTAGGCGGAACATAAAATTGTACATGATATTGTTGTCAAAAAACATCTGTGTAGTCAAGAAAGCACATCCGGAATCTACCTTGATTTTTAAATGTTCGATATCCTCTTGCATGCAAGAGGATTCCAGATGTCCCTCAGGATAGCATGCCCCACCGACGCAAAAATCCCCATGTTCAAGGATTGCCTCTGTAAGCTGACTAGCATATTGATACGCTCCAATTTTGCGTACAGATTCATCCGTCGGATAATCGCCACGTAAAGCAAGAATGTTTGTAATATTTCTTGTTTTTAGATCGTCAAGGACAGTTTTAATTTCTTTCTTGTCAGATGATACACAGGTTAGATGTGCCAGAGCTGTAATATCATTTACATTTTGAATTTCATCAGCTATTCTTACAGTATTTTCTCGAGTTGAACCACCTGCGCCATATGTCACACTCATAAAAGATGGTTTTAAATCCGCTATCTCGCGAATTACTTGTTTAGCATCTGTTAGTAAAGATTCAGACTTAGGTGGGAACAATTCACAAGATACAGTTACGTTCTTTTGATTTAGTATATCAGTTATTTTCATATAAAAAGATGATGCCTTTCAGTATTAGTGCCGAGTTAGACAAATTATTTCATCAAGTCCCTGTCAAGGAAAGTTAGTGCAGAGAATGTATTATACATCTCATAATCAAAATCCTTTGTCAGGCCAAGTGCTTCTTCAATGTGTAAATCAATATACTTATCTCCACGCATGGCGACAATTCTTGCACTACTTCCTGATGCAAGTAATGCAACAGCATTATATCCCATTGAAGTGCCAACAACTCGATCACGCACATGAGGCGAACCACCGCGTTGTATGTGTCCAATCATTGTAAATCTTGTATCAATTCCGGTTTCTTCGATGATTCTCTCAGCAACTTGATAACCTGATTCAGCGCCTTCTGCAACTATAACACAAAAATTATTGCGTCCGGAAAGACGAGCTGATCGAATGCGTTCAATTACGTCCTTATCAAAATCATATTTTACTTCCGGTACGAGAATGATCGTAGCACCTGTAGCTACACCTACATCCAAAGCCAAATGACCGGCTTTTCGCCCCATTACCTCAACAACAGAACATCTCTCATGAGACTGCATTGTATCATTGAGCCTGTCAACAGCGTCTACGGCAGTATTGCAGGCAGTATCAAATCCGATTGAATAACTTGTGCATCCGATGTCATTATCGATTGTACAAGGTATGCCTACAACTTTTACGCCATGTTTCGATAAATCTAGCGCACCTCTGAATGTACCATCTCCACCAATTACAACCAATCCCTCAATTCCCATATGTTTGCAAATATCTGCAGCGGCTTTTACACCTGCTTCAGTCATAAATTCTTTTGACCTCGCGGTATATAGCATTGTTCCGCCGCGCCCGGTTATGCCTTTAACAATCTTTTGAGTTAATTGAATGAAATCACCGTTTAATAACCCTGCATAACCATGCTTAATTCCTATACAATCAATTCCAAGACATTCAGCAGCCCTAACTGCTCCACGAATTGCCGCATTCATGCCGGGTGCATCACCACCCGATGTTAGTACTCCAATTCTTTTTACAGCCGTGTTTTCAATTATATTATCTAACTTCATATCAATAACCATCCCTTTCCCATGCTTCGTCATTCTGCGACGACCCGCAGAATAACGTTAGTTTTCACGGACTATTTGACATCCCTTTTATTCGAATTTTACCATCTTTGCATCATATAGCTCTATACGCTTTACATCAGTGTGTAACGGCTTAAAATCATCACAGAGTGCATTTAACAAATCAACTGCATTTAGTGTCGGTTCTTGTGCGGAGATTTTTGCTGAAAGTAAAATGCAATCATTGCATTCAACATTAACATCTCTTATATGTGGAATTATGTCAATATCCTTAGTCCCACGTTTTGTTCTTTTTGTAATGACAATACTATCTTGTGTGAGAACTGACATAATGTTACTTGCAAGCTCACTATCCACTTCCCTGTCATAATATAATTTTACTGATATTTCTAGCCATTTTATTTCATTGATTTTTCGGGAAGGAAAATATATATCTGTAATAATAATACCATCAGGAAGTTTAATCGCTTTTACGTCTGGCAAGGATTCACCCATAATCGCAACATCAACGAGTTCGCATATGCTCTCAACACCAACCGAAAGCGGTAATGCAACAGAAATATATGGATGCGGGTTAAACCCCTCTGAATATTTTAGCTTTATCCCGGCTCTTAGTAAAGCTCTTTGCAGTGTTGCAGTTAAATCCAGATGTGAAATATATTTAGCTCTTCCGGTTTTGGAATATCTCATCCTTACTTTACTCATATTTTAACCATTCACTCTCTATATTTGTATAAATTCCCATGGAAGCTTTTCGTCAACACCACGTTTTCTACTTGCGTAATGTTCTGCATCTGTCGAACATTCATCAAATGCTGCTATCCATTTTTCATAAGAGAAATGATCACTCCACGAATCCATTCTTGCTCCCATTTTCCACACGGCTTCGACTACATTGCCAAGTTGCCTGTCTCCACGAGATAACGCCGCTTCAATGTAGCCTTGTTGTGGTGAATGCCAATTATATGTTATTGATTTTGCTCGAATAGAACTTCTTAATAACTCTACTCTTCTCGAATACTCATCAATAGGTATTTGTGCCTCACGCTGGAAAGGTGTATGGGGCTTTGGGATAAAGCATGATGTTGACACCGTGATGCGCACACCTCTTTTTTTATTGTTAGTAAAATCACGCCACGTCTGTAGTACTGTATGTGCCAGATCTGCAATAGCAGTAACATCTTCGTCAGTCTCTGTCGGCAAACCTAACATAAAATATAGTTTTACAGAATTCCATCCACCTTCAAATGCGACACGACATGCATTGATGAGATCGTCTTCTTTTATATTCTTATTAATATAATCCCTCAAACGCTGACTTCCGGCTTCCGGCGCAAATGTAAGTCCGGATTTCCTTACTTTCTGCACTCGTTCCATAAGCTCAATACTAAAATTATCAGCTCTAAGAGATGGTAAGGACAGGTTTACTTTTCTTGGTTCGCACCATTCAAGAAGACCATCGCAGAGTTCGCTCAAATGCTTATAATCGCTAGTACTAAGTGAAAGTAATGCCAATTCATCATATCCGGAATTTGATATTGCAGCAATCCCCTGCTTTGTCAAGAGGTCTGGTGAACGAGATCGTACAGGATTACCCGTGTATCCTGCCATGCAGAATTTACACCCTCGAATACAGCCTCTAAATAACTCCAATACAGATCTGTCATGAACAATACTTGTAGAAGGAATAATTGAGTCAACAGGAAAATATGCACTATCTAAATCTTCGACAATTCGCTTTTTCACATAAGTTATGCCTTGATCATATAGTGATGGTACATATACACCATGCAATTCAGAAGCAGCTTCGAGAAATGCTTTTTTACTATCAGTAGATTTGAATGTATCTACCAATTCAACAACAACATCTTCACCTTCGCCAACAACAAACAAATCAATAAACTCAGCCATCGGTTCAGGATTGTAGCTGCAAGCACCACCTGCTATAACTAATGGGCCATCTTCTTCTCTATCAGCACTTCGCAAAGGTATCCCGGCAAGATCGAGCATATTTAACACATTTGTATACGAAAGTTCATAGCCAATAGTAAATGCAACAATATCAAAATCACGAATCGAATCATAGCTTTCCAAACCATATAATGGAATTGCGTTTTCACGCATTTCATGCTCCATATCCGTCCATGGTGCAAAGACTCGCTCACACCATACATCATCGATATTATTGAGTGCCCCGTATAAAATTTTTAGTCCAAGATTAGACATTCCAATCTCATAAGTATCGGGAAAGCAAAATGCAACGCGAACATTGACATTTTGCTTATCCTTAATTATTTGATTATATTCACCACCGGAGTATCTGGCCGGTTTTTGAACTTTGCTCAATACTTTTTCTAGTTTTTGACTAATCATTAATTTTTGTCTGCTCCAATTTTATATATTGCTTCTGAAACTAATGCTTTGAATTTTGGTGCTGCTTGATCTGCAGTTTCCTGCACTTCTTCATGTGTTAATGGTGTCTTTGAAATACCTGCTGCCAGGTTTGAAACACATGATATACCACATATCATTATGCCCATATGATTTGCTGCTACAGCCTCACAAACTGTACTCATTCCAACAACGTCGGCACCTAATGCAGCACAAGCGCGAATTTCTGCCGGTGTCTCGAAATTTGGACCTGAAAACTGAATATATACACCCTCGTGTAATCCAACATTTTGTTCACTAGCAGCTTCTTTAATTCTTAATCTTAATTCTTTAGAATATACTTCACTCATATCTGGGAATCTTGTTCCAAGTTCTTCAATATTTTCGCCAATTAGTGGTGATGGTACATTATATGATATGTGGTCAGTAATGAGCATGAAGTCACCTGCTGCAAATGCAGGATTAAGACCACCAACGGCATTTGTTAAGAAGAGTATTTCCGCACCCATGAGACCCATTAATCGTATCGGCAAAACAACATCATTCATAGGATAGCCTTCATAATAGTGAACACGACCTTGCATGGCAACAACAGGAACACCTTTCACATGACCAAATACAAATCGCCCTTGATGTCCTGGCACAGTACTTACAGGAAAGCCTTCTATATCGTGATAATTGATGGTTGATACAACATCCATTTCATCAGCATATCCGCCCAATCCCGAACCAAGCACCAGAGCTACTTTCGGAACAAAATCTGTTTTGGACTTTACAATTTCCAAGCATTTAATTAATTTTTTGTATGCGTCGTTCATAATAGACCTCCATATGATTATTACATTTTAATTCATTGTCAAGTATACAGCATAAAAATTGTAGTTGCAATGATATAATACGGTTATTTAAGATTGCGGCTCGGAGGCCGCAATGACGGGGATTAGTATTATTTGTAGCCTAATTCTCATTCAGAAATATTGCAATTTCTCGTATATCAAAATGCTGTGCCATTTCAATATCGAACATACTAATAGGCATAAGCGCATTCTTTACAGGAATATCAAAATCAATAGGACGGATTGTATTTCTAAAATAATTTGCAAAAGCAGCACCGTAATTATCAAAGCCATAATCCAGCAAAGTCACGGTGTCCGGAAAACGATAACCGCGAACTGAACCCATAGTTATGGTTATAATCCTACGTCCATTAAGTGTTGCTGTTCCTGAAAAACACCAGCCTGCCGGATTTGTAAATCCGGTTTTAAAACCATCAACACCTTCATAATCTACAAGCAAAGCATTTGTATTAACATACTCAATTTCTTCGAATACAACATACACCTGCGACGTAAAATCAAGAACCTCTGGATGCTCTACTATAAGTAGACGAGTCATTTCTGCCATTCCTCTTGCAGAAATGCGATTCTCAGGTGAGCCGCCCCAACTGTCATGAAACTCAGCAGGAATGCCGTGTTCTAACGCCTTTTGGTTCATCCGCCTAATTAGAGCTTCTTCGCTTCCAAAAAGAGCTTCACCTAATGCAATAGTTGCAGCACTTGCAGAACGAACGATAACAACATCAAGAAGCTCGCGAATTGAGTATGATGAGTCCAGATGTAATGGAACGTTAGAAAATGCTCTATTAAATGAAAACTCACTTGTACTCTCACTCACTTCAACTAAAGTGTCAAGTGTAATATGTCCATCTCTAATTGCATCAAACACAACATGCACAGCAATCATCTTTACCATACTGGCGGGAACTCTAAGCTCGTCAGCATTATGTTCATATATGACTAATCCAGTATCAAAATCAATAATAATTGCAGCTTCTGAAGTTATCGTATAATCTCCAATAACTCCAGCGAATGCAGCCGAAGATAGTGAAATGCAAAGTGCAATAACAATGCACAAACATAAAATTATTCTAATGATATTATTTACATTTCTATATCGGCAAATCATTTTTCCTTATGTTCCCATTCTTTATATTCCAGAGCCTGCTCATATAATCTTATATAACTGTCATGTCTACTCTTTTGAAGCTTATCGTCATTCAGTGCAGATAAAATCGCACAGCCTAACTCTTTAATATGAGCACAGTCACGAAAACGACATTGCCCGATATATGGTTCAAACTCAGGAAATAAGTACTGCAAGTTTTCTTTTTCTGAAATGAACCCAGAATCAAATGCAGAAAAACCGGGCGTGTCAGCGATAAGTGCTCCACAACTTAGCCTGTATAACTCAACATGCCTTGTAGTATGACGTCCTCTACCAAGCTTCTTGCTAATGTCACCAACTGATATTTCAAAATCAGGTTCAATTGCATTTAGGATGCTCGACTTCCCTACTCCTGAGTTTCCGGTAAACGCACATGTTGATTTGCGAATCACTTTTACAAGCTCATACACACCTTCGCCTGTCGTTGCACTTGTTCTGACAGTCGCAAAACCAGCATGGGTATAAATAGTGAAAAGTTCTTCTGCAGAATTAATATCCATCTTATTAATACAAATAATTGGTTCACAATTGCTATTTATTGCAATTACAGTCATTCTATCAATTAGATAAGTATCTGTGACAGGAATTGCGCCTGATGCAACAATAATCATTTTATCGATATTTGCTAACGGTGGTCTGATAAATGAATTTCTTCGCGGAAGAATATCTGTAATGATACCTTTTCCTTGCTCTGTTTTTGTGTATGTAACATTATCTCCAACAAGAGGAGTGCTTTTATCAAGGCGGAAACGACCGCGTGCTCTGCATTCGGTCGTTTCTTCTGAGGATTGTACATAGTAAAATCCACTCATTGCTTTATAGATAATTCCCTCGTAATTATCGGACTTCATTGAATCATGCCCACCTTCTTATTCATCAGGATCTGGCGGATCCGGCGGATCCGGTGGTGGCGGATCCGGTGGTGGCGGATCTGGTGGTGGCGGATCCGGTGATGGCGGTGGAGGAGGCTCCGGCGTCGGAGGTGGTCCGGTTGAGACATGTACGGCAATTGTTGATCCGGGTGTGACTTGTTCTCCGACACGTGATATAAATATCACATTTCCAGCAGGTGCATCAGCTTGTAGGTGACTTATATTTGGAGTTAATCCTAACTCAGCAAATTCAGCCACTAGTGCTGCTTCTGTACTTCCAACCATGTTTGGAACAGTTACCGGCGTTCTATCAGGACCTGGGCTCACTCTTAGTACAACGGTATCTCCTCTTGCAAGACCTTGTCCTGCTCTTGGAACTGTTTCAATTACAATACCGGCAAGCTCTTCTGATTCGATAAGAACTTCTTCAAAAACTAAATCTAGTTGAAGTCTTGCTAATTCGTTTCTGGCTGTTGCATTAAGTAAGCCTGTCACATCCGGCATTTCAACAAGAGGCTCATCACCTTCTGATACAATGAGACGTATAAGGATTCTATCGCCATCAAGAGGCGGTCTGCTACGTTCTCTGCCTGCAGTTGGATCTTGAGATATTATAACACCTTCAGGTATGTCATTGTTGGGCTCAAATGTCGCTAGAAATTCATATTGTTCATAAAATTCTAAATCAACTCTAACAGCATCATATCTCATACCGACAAAATTTGGAATTGTTATCGGATCATCATCAGAGCTAAACCAGTCACCTACTGTTGGAAAAACAAAAACCGCAAGAAGAACTACTATAAATGCCACCACGACGAAGATACCAACCATTGTAGCTGTACTGGTTGACCTTCTTTTTGAGTCACGGTATTCATTTTCTGTCATTTCTTGCTTTTTTCTTACAGGAGCAGGAGGTGGAACTTGACGATTCATATTTTGTCTTGGAATTGCTCTTGTTTCATAAGGCTCCTCTATATTTTGGGATTGCCTGTTTGAAGAACCTGATAGTGCATAATTAAAAACTATCCCCGGCTGTTTACGAAACTCTTCCAAATCATTAAGCATTTCCTCGGCAGATGCAAACCGCATATTTACGTCAGATTCCATTGCATGCATTGTTATTTCTTCTAATCCGGCCGGAATATCCGGATTTATATCGCGAGGTAATAATGGAGTCGCGCTTATATGTTGAATCGCTACTGAAACTGCTGATTCTCCGACAAATGGTAAACGACTGGTGAGCATTTCATACATAACCACACCGACTGAGTAGATGTCAGAACGTACGTCGATTTTACCACCTTTAGCTTGTTCAGGTGAAATATAGTGCACAGATCCGAGTGCCTCTTGTGTAAGTGTATTTTGAACAGATAATAATCTGGCAATACCGAAGTCAGCAACTTTAACACTACCATCTTTAAGAATCATTATGTTGTGTGGTTTAATATCACGATGTATAATTCCTCTGGAATGTGCATGCACAAGAGCCTTCGTTATTTGAGTTGTGAAATGAAGGGCTTCTTTCCAATTCAGCAAACCTTTTCTGTTAATGTATTGCTTCAAAGTAATACCTTCAATGAGTTCCATTACAATATATTCAGTATTTTCACTGCGACTGACATCATACACAGCAACAATGTTAGGGTGTGATAACATAGCAACCGCTTGTGATTCTGTATAAAAGCGACGTTGAAACTCTTCATCATTTGCCAGATCTTCTTTTAAGATTTTAATTGCAACTAAACGGTTTAAGCGATGACATAGTGCTTTATATACATATGCCATACCCCCGACACCGATGAGTTCTAAAATCTCATATCGATTATCAAGCTTCATTCCCAAATATTTGTCGTTGTTTTCCATATATGTATCCATTCCTTTCGTAAAAAGCACTTATACTAATATTAATTTTTTAATATAACTACTGTAACATTATCTGGTGCGCCTCGTCCTAAAGCCATATCGACAAGTACCTCACAGCTTTCACGAACATTAGTACCACGCAATAACTCAAATTGTATTTCATTATCGGTCACAACATTTGTGAGACCGTCTGAGCATAAGATAATAATATCATCGGCTTTCATATCAATGTAAAAAATATCAGGCAGTTCATCGTAACTGGTACCTAGTACACGTGTTATTAAATTTTTACTTGGATGCTGATGTGCTTCGCTACGAGTAATCTCACCTCTTTGAATCATATCCTCAACAACCGAATGATCTCTGGTTATTTGAGTAATTTTTTCAAATGTAACGTGATACAATCTGCTGTCTCCGACATTTGCTACAACTACTCCATCTTGTGTTGATACAGCAGCAGTCAGAGTTGTTCCCATTCCATTAAGCTCTTCATCACTCATGCTTTTCTGGTATACAATGTCATTTGCTACATGTACTGCCTCAGTCATAAGTTCAGCAATATACGTCAAATCATGCCCGCTATTATATTCATCAATATGTCTATCCATATGATTCATAAATGTATCTGCTGCGAGTTCACTTGCAATATTTCCCGCATTAGCTCCACCCATGCCATCACATACAACAAGAACAACAGTATCATTAACTTCACTTGTTGATATTTGAAAGACATCTTGATTATGTTTTCTTACTTTACCGCAATCAGTTATGCCCCATAATTCCATAATAATTCCATTTCCTTTTGCCCCAAAAAGGCGATGAGTATATAATTTAATGCCACAAAGCACTGAACTATTTCTTATTTCTTGTGTAATACGCGACGGCGAAGTTGACCGCAAGATGCATCTATATCTGATCCCAGGCTGCGACGCATGGTATAGTTAGTGTTATTTTTTATAAGTATGTCAGTAAATGCTTTCAATTTTTCTTTAGTGCTTGCTATAAATTTACTTTCATGTACATTACTCAAAAGTATTAAATTTAAATGACTTGATCTTCTATCTAAAAGCTTGGAAAGCATTTCAGCTTGTGCCTGAGAATCATTAATTCCGGCAATCATTGCGTATTCGTAAGTGATTCGTCTACCAGTCTTTTCAAAGTATCTTTGACTAGACTCAATGAGATTTTTGACACCTATATTGCGATTGGCAGGCACCAGCATGGACCTAGTTTCATCATCAGGTGCGTGAAGCGATATTGCCAACGTTGATTGTACATCATATCCCGCTAATCTGTCAATCTTTTCTACTAATCCGCAGGTTGAAATTGTTATGTGCCGAGCTCCGACATTCATTCCAGATGGATGACAAATTAGTTGTATAAAACGCATCACATTATCGAAGTTATCAAGTGGTTCACCAATTCCCATGAGTACAACATTTGAAATGCGCTTGTCTGAATCCATTTGTGTGAACAGAACTTGATCAAGCATTTCAGATGCACTGAGATTTCTCTTAAAGCCATCTAGCGCTGACGCACAGAATGTACACCCCATTTTGCAGCCGACTTGAGTTGATATACATATGGAATTGCCATGAGAATAACTCATTAGAACACATTCTACAGTCTCGCTGTCATGCAAACTATAGAGATACTTAACAGTTCCATCAATTTCTGATATTTGTTTCTCGATGAGTGACGGTACAGTTATATAAAATTCATTATCAAGCTTGTTACGCAGGTCAGTTGATAGGTTAGTCATATCACCAAAAGTAGTAACACCTTTATGCAACCATGAAAACACCTGTTGTGCCCTAAATTGTTTCTCACCGATTGAAACAAAATATTCTTTAAGTTCGGTAAGCAAAATAGATTTTATATCTCGCTTCATCTTTGTGCCCATTTCTTTTCAAATCTGTTTAGTATAAATGTTTAGTGCTTAGTGGATTACCTTTGAGAAAATCAGCTGCACTCATTCTTTTTCCACCGGGTGCTTGTAATTCCTTTATGATTATAGAACCGTCGGAGCATGCAACTTCAATCCCGTGTTCTCCATGAGAAACTATACTTCCCGGAAGTAAGCTTGTCATATTATTTGTCACATCAACAGAAAATGTTTTAACTGTCTTTTCGTCAATTATCGTTGTTGCGGTAGGCCAAGGTTGAAGTCCCCTCACCATGCACCTAATCTCATGAGCCGTCTTTGACCAGTCTATTGGAGACATGTCTTTTGTAAGAAGAGGTGCATATGTTACATCATCGTCATTTTGTAGAGTTGGTATAACCGTTTTTGCTTCGATTGCAGAAATAGTCTCAATAAGTAACTCTGCGCCTAATGTGCTAAGTCTGCTGAACAAATCAGTTGATGTCTCATCGTCACCAATTGGTGTTTTTTTGATAAGAAGTATCTCTCCGGCATCAATTTCTTCAGACATGTATTGCGAAGTAACGCCGGTTTCGGTATCGCCATTGATTATTGCATGTTGAATTGGAGATGCTCCGCGATAATTAGGTAATATTGATGCGTGAATGTTAATACAACCAAGAGAAGGTATGTTAAGAATGTCGCTTGGAATTTTTTTGCCATATGCAACAACAACAATAAGGTCACATTGTAGTCTTTTTACAACGCTGACTATTTCGTCGTCCTTAAGGGATATAGGTTGATAAATCGGAGTATTATTCATTAATGCAATCTGCTTAACAGGACTAAAGGTAGTTTTCATACCACGATTTCTTGGCCTATCCGGCTGTGTAAAAACACCAACAATATCATGACCAACACTATACAGTTTTTCAAGCGATTCCGCCGCAAACTCTGGCGTACCCATAAATATTATTTTCATTGTACTCACTTTCATTTTTGACTCAGTCGTCATTCTGCACGAAGTGAGGCTGCTGAAAAAGTCCCACTTGTCATCCCGGGCTTGACCCGGGATCTATTACAAAGCTTGATTCTATCAGATTGCGGCTCGGAGGCCGCAATGACGATAGGTAAAAATATGCACTTTGTCAGCGACCTCGGCGAAGTCGCAGAATTCAAGAACTCAGTGTGCTTTGATTATTCACCCTGTACATTCATTTCTTCAATTTCTTCTTCTGATAATATTCGATCAGCAATGGATGTAAAAATAACTCCATTTAGATGATCAATTTCATGACATGCAGCACGAGCAGTTAAGTCACTTACTTCTAATTCAAAGAAATTACCATCTCTATCCTGTGCTCTAACAACTACTGTTTTAGGTCTGGTAACCATGCCCTGCACACCGGGAACACTTAGGCAACCTTCTCTACCTGCCTGCTCTCCATCACGCCTTATGATTTCAGGATTAACAAGCTCAATAATGCTTGCGTTTATTTGCTCTCTTATTTCCTCGTCTGTAAGCTCAACTTCTTCAAGCTCATCTTCTGACTCCCAATTATCGTCATCGATTTCATCATCATTTTCGTCAAACTCATCATCGCTTGAATCAACAATTAGCGCAACTCTGCGCAATACACCAACTTGAGGTGCAGCAAGACCTAAACCATTTGCATCAATAACAGTCTCACGCATATCATCAAGTAATATATGCAACCTTTGATTGAAATCAGTTACATCTCGACTCACCTTACTCAGAGCCCTTTCACCATTCTGTAATATATTTCTTGTTGCCATATTATATCATCAAACCTTTCAGATTTTGTTAGCGCATTGTGGACAGTTTTTTGAAATGTGGTTAATCATATACATCTGCGTCGGCGATTACTGTGACACCTCTATTTAAATTATCGCGAGCAAACTGCTTAATTACATGAGCAATTACTTCTCTCACACGCTTATTATTTACACAATTTACCAATAGTCTATATCTATATTGATTATTTACCTTGGAGACCGCAGTTGGCGCAGGTCCCAAAAGTTTAATTGAACTATCTCCTCTAAAGTAACCTTGCAACGAAGCTTTCAATCTACTACATGACGCAGCAACCTTACTTTCATTACTTCCAATTGTGGTTAGAGCAATTAAATCCCGTACAGGTGGACTACCTAATAATTGACGTATCGAAATTTCGCTCTCATAAAATCCGTCATAGTCCTGATTAGATGCAAGTGAAATTACTTTATGTTCAGGTGTAAAAGTTTGAATAATCGCACGACCGGGTTTCTCACCTCTACCCGAGCGACCAACAACTTGTGTTATAAGTGAGAATGTCTTTTCATTTGAACGGTAATCACTCATATACAAAGATAAATCAGCACTTATTACTCCTACTAAGGTCACATTTTCAAAATCCAAACCTTTTGTCACCATCTGTGTTCCAAGAAGAATCTGAGCTTTTTGTTTGCGGAAATCTGATAATAATTTTTTGTGTGAATTAACACGAGAAGTTGTATCAGCTTCCATACGTATTATCTTCACATCAGGAAATAGCTCATTCAATTCAACTTCAACTTTTTGTGTCCCGGTACCGATGTATTTGAGTTTGCCTGAACATTCCGGGCAGCTCTCGGGAGTTGGTATTGAGTAACCACAATAGTGACAAAGCAAACGCTTGTTTGAAATGTGATATGTCATAGACACGCTACAATGTAAACATTTGTATGTAAAGCCACATTCACCACATGCAACAACAGGATTTGCGCCTCGCCTATTAATAAAAAGAATGCTTTGTTCTCCGGCATTAATGTTCTTTTCAAGCTCATCTCGCAATACAGAACTAATCGAAGAATCATTACCAGTTGCTAATTCTTTTTTCATATCCACAACAAGTACAGGTGGCAGTTCTCTTTCGTTAAAGCGATTTTTTAAATTTAATAAGCTATACTTTCCGGTTTTCGCTGCATACATACTATCAACAGATGGTGTTGCAGATGCCATTAACAATAATCCTGACGAGTGAGTAATGCGATATTTTGCAATTTCACGTGCATGATAACGAGGCGGATTACCGGATTTGTATGTATACTCTTGCTCCTCGTCGATAACTATTAGTCCGATATTAGTTAATGGAGCAAATACCGCTGAGCGAGTACCGACAACTACGCGAACGTCGGCATCATGTATACGTTTCCATTCATCATACCTTTGACCGTTAGCAAGTGCACTATGAAGTACAGCTACAGCATCTCCAAAATGTGATGAAAATATGCTTACAGTTTGAGGTGTAAGTGCTATTTCTGGAACAAGGACTATTGCAGTTTTATCCGATGAAAGTGCGGCCTTTATTAGTTTAATATAGACAAGTGTTTTCCCACTCCCGGTTACACCATAAAGTAGTGCAGCTTCAGGGGTATTACTATCTAACAACGGAAGCAATTCATCATATACTACTTGCTGCTCTTTACTAAGCCGTATATCATCTGCATTAGCTGCTTTGTGTTCTTTTTCTTTTTTCTTACGCTTCGAACTAACCTTTGCAGGCATCATAGAACGGAGAGCATCATAAACCGTACAAAAAAACCTATCACTCATCCATAAGGCAAGCTTTAAGTTTTCTGCACTCAATATTGGCTTTTCATCTATAAGGGAATCCACTGTTTTTAATTTAGTTACATCGTCAGCAATCTTAAGTGTAAGGATAACACCCTCACTCATTTTATTGCCTCTACCAAAGGGAACTAATACCCTCACTCCAGATAAGGCTTTATTTACAAGCTCTGGGGGTACTAAATAATCATATGGCTTATCAATGTGAAAAGTTGCTGCAGATACTGCAACTTGTGCAACTACGCTGCTCATAGATTATATCTTGCTTATAACTCGTCTTCAACCGGAACTGTGACACGTAGTTTGCCGGCAGCTATTTCTTCGATTGCTTTTGACACGGGTTTTTCATAGTCTTCATCAGAATATCCGTCATTATCTGATGATATGTCTCTTGCACGTCTGGCAATGATGTTTACAAGTCGATAGCGGCTATCAACCTGTTTTAGTAGGCTCGCAAGTGATGGATAAAGCATAATATATTTATTCCTTTCCCTCGATAATTGATAATATTTCTTCTGCGGCACGAGTGGCTGTGTCATTAACAACAACGTAATCGTAATGAATTTTTTCTTCAAGCTCTTTACGTGCACGCTCAAGTCTTGCAATTAATTTTTCTTCAGAGTCAGTTCCACGTCCTCTAAGACGATTTTCAAGTTCTTCCATACTAGGTGCTATTAAAAATATGTTGATAGAGCCAACGTCCTTTGACATCACCTGTTTTGCACCTTGCACCTCAATGTCAAGAATCACGGTTTGTCCTGCATCAAGACACTCCTGTATTGGTTTTGTTGGTGTTCCGTAATGTTCACCAACAAACTGTGCGTGTTCAAGAAACTCTTCATTTTCTATCATTTCGTTAAATTGATTATGTGATATAAAATAATATGCAACACCATCAACTTCACCGGGTCGAGGTTTTCGTGTGGTCGATGATACTGAAAACTTGAATTCAGGACGTTGCTTTAGTATTTCTTTTATTACAGTACCCTTACCTGTACCCGATGGTCCGGAAATTATAACCAATTTGCCTGCATTTTTACCCATTGCCAGTCTATCCCCTTACAATTTATATCAATTAGGCTGTTCATCCGGTGCTTGAGGTCGCTCAGATGCAGATTGAAGTCTTGCTGCAATGGTTTCAGGTTGAATTGCAGATAATACAAGTGAGCCATTATCTGCAAATATTACTGCACGAGTGCGGCGTCCACATGTAGCGTCTATAAGCATACTTTTCTCTCGAGCATCTGAAATCACTCTTTTAATTGGCGCAGAATCAGGACTGACAATTGAAATAATTCTTCCTGCTGCAACCATATTTCCAAAGCCAATATTTATTAGTTTCATTTACATCATCATTCCTTAAGAGGATTACTCAATATTTTGTGCTTGCTCACGAATTTTTTCAATTTCGGCTTTTAACTCAACAGTAATTTTTGCAATTTCTGAATCATTCCCTTTTGAGCCAATTGTATTGGCTTCCCTGTTAAACTCTTGAACTAAAAAATCTATCTTTCTTCCAACAGGCTCGTTGCTTTTTAGCATTTCACGTAATTGAGAAATATGACTAAATAATCTTACAGTTTCTTCACTAATTGTTATACGGTCTGCAAATAAGGCTGCTTCTGTCAATATTCTTGCTTCTTCAATAGTTGTAGACTGTAAAACTTCATTCATTCTAAGTTCGAGCTTTTTTCTGTATTCATCAACAGTTTTTGGGGTCAGTTCTTCTGCTTGCTTCGTAAGCTTTTCAATACTATCAAGTCTATCAGAAATGTCGCTACTGAGCTTATTTCCCTCACGCTCTCGCATTTCATTGAATTCACTAAGTGCAGAGCATAATATATTGCAAATATCTGTTTTTAGCTTATCGGCATCGACTTCTCGCTTTTCTGCTTGAAGAATATCAGCGAAGCGTGTAAGGTCGGCTACACGAATATCACTGTTAAGTTCATGTTCCTGTGCTATTGTACGCATCGCATTAACATATGCTTCTACTAGCGGACGATTAACTTTTATCTCAATATCATCAGCATTTGATGAATCAATTGTTATAAAGACATCAACTTTTCCACGAGAAATAACTTCTTGTACTTTCTTTTTTAATGTGTCTTCAAAGGAACTGTATACACGTGGAAGCTTTATACTGCAATCTAAGTATCTGTTATTTACACTTTTTACTTCAATTGATATTTCAAGTTTATCTGAAGTACCTTTTGCTCCACCATATCCGGTCATGCTTTTTATCATTAAATGAATATTCCTTCCATATGAGTATAATACGCTAAGACTTTAAACGCATCTAAGTGCAACTACTCATCTGCAAATAAACGCACAAATATATGATAGTCACCAACAGCATCAACATTGACATCAAGACCATCTATAGCGACTCTCGCTAGAACTCTAGAAGTACCCGCAGATAAATCAGAAATGTCAGCAAACACTCTTAGGTTCATTGGAGTGATTTCTGCAAGTTCCTCAGCTGTGCCTCTCAGTGTTATATCAACACTTTGAGTCAATCTTACAAAACTATATCCATAAGGCACATTAATAACTTGTACGTTAGGAGTACTGATAACCTCAAGTTCCAGTCCGGTTAGTTGTATGTGGACAGTCGCCTCTAGTTCTCCTGAAGCATTAGTAACATAGTTAGGAAATGGAATTGTAAATACTTCACTGAATGTAAGGTCGGTAAAATCGTTCAAATCAATTGTGGGGAGAGGAATATGACCAATTAAGTTTATTACTTCTGGATCACCTGAAATAGTAACTACAGGAGACGGTTCAATGTTCCAAATGACATTTTCTTCAGATGTGCTTGAACCAAATGAAAAATTGGGTAGTAATGGCACTGTTTTTATTTGTCTTATTGGAACTACAACTCTTATTAACTCATGATTGAAGCTGAGCAACTCAAGTTGATCATGCTCAAAAATTTCGTCATTTTCATCTATTAGAATGAATTCTAACTCATCAACAAGTGTTGCGTCGAGGTTTTCTCTAAGTATCGGGACATAAGCATATTTAATTCTTGATACAATTGATTCAGGACCGGAAACAGTAATAGTATTAGGATCCAACTCAGGCTCGGTAGCATATAGATCATCAGCAGCAGTGCCTCCGTCATAGCTTGATCTTACCTCAATTTGTTGTTCAGCTAATCTGTCCACATCAATCCTAATTCTATCTGTAGACCAACTGATACCCTCAATATTATTTGGATTAAAACCTATTGGCCAAACAACAGAATATATCAGCTCTACAAATCCTGTCGAGTTAATGGTTGACATATCAACTTCAACAGTTATGGCACCAGGTGCCGCAAGCCTATTTATATCAGCACGTGACGCTTCAAATCCTAGTGTAAGTGGTTCAGTAATAACATCAGCCAGTAAAAGTCTGTCACGTAGTATATCTTCATTAATTAAAACAATTTCAATATCAGATATTACATGTGGTAGCATTTCGTTTTCAGTAATTTCCACATAAAACCAAAGTGCTACTGAAATAATCACAGCAAACACAATATAAAACATTCTTCTGGCAATTTTGCTCAACTTATCCTTGAACATTAGCGCTATCCTTTGCTTTTTGTTTTTTTGACTTACTTTTAGTAGTATATTCAGATAGTATCTCGTTTTCTAAAAGCTTCTCAAATGTTTCGTGGTCTAAATTTCGTTTTAACATACCATCAGTTGCAATAGATAATGCACCTGTTTGTTCTGAGACAACAATTACGACAGCGTCGGAGCGTTCACACAACCCTAAAGCAGCTCTATGTCTCATACCAAGATCTTTTATCAACGCATAGTTAGTTGAGAGAGGTAACATGCAAGATGCCGCAATCAACTTATCTTCGCGAACAATCAATGCTCCATCGTGCAATGGCGAATTCGGATAGAAAATATTCTGAATCAGTTCTGTTGAGACATTTGAGTTAACAGCTACACCTGTTGTTGCATAGTCATTTAATCCAACTTTGCGCTCAAAAACAATAATTGCTCCCATTTCATTTTTTGACATATCATAACATGCTGAAGTAATCTGATTTAAAACCTCTTTTATTGTTTCGTATTTACCTCTGCGCCTGAACAATGTATTTAACTTGGTTGTACCCATGGTTTCAAACATTTTACGTATTTCCGGTTGAAAAAGAATTACAAGGATTATTACACCCATTTGTAAGGCTTGGCTCAGCAAGTATGAGAGGATGTTCATGTTGAAGAAATTTGAAATCCCGGCAACTATTATTATTAAAACTAATCCTTTGATTACGCTGCTTGCACTGGTTCTTTGCATCAGTCTTAAAACACGATAAATAATAAAGGTCATAATCAGTATATCGATTACATCCCAAATTCTGACAGTCGTTCTGAATGTCAGGGCAGTACTCCATATCTGAGTTGCTATTTCTCTAACAAATTCAATCATCTATTACTTGTCCTTGAATACATGTTCTATGGTGCGAATACAACTATTTATTATATCCTATTTAGTTAATTATTGCAAATTTAGTAATACCACGGCAGATGCGGATATTCCTAACCCGGCACCTATAAAACCCAATTTTTCCTCAGTTGTACCTTTAATACTGATATTCCCTGTTTCCGTACATAGTGCATCTGCAAGAATTTTTCTCATTTGTTCAATGAATGGTGCTAACTTTGGCAATTCAGTTACAATGGTAATATCTGTATTACAAATGATGTAACCATGAGAGGTTACAATTGTATATGCTGCTTTCAATAGCTCGATGCTATCAGCATTTTTATACTGTGCATCTGTATCAGGAAAATGTGTGCCTATGTCACCAAGTGCTGCTGCACCAAATAGCGCATCAATCAATGCATGCACTGGTACATCTGCATCAGAATGTCCATCAGGTCCAAATTCATATGGAATCTCAACACCACACAATATGCATTTTCGCCCTTCCTTTAGACGATGTACATCATATCCAAAACCAACCCGCATATCGTTCTCCTAATATTCCCCACTTAAAAATGCTTCAGCAATTCTAAAATCTTCATTTGTTGTTATTTTAATGTTTCTTCGTGAACCTTCGACAACATGGACAGACATTCCAGTCATCTCAACAGCCATGCAATCATCGGTGACTTCTATAGATTTTTTATATGCTTTTGTCAAAGCAGCTTTGATAATTTCTGTTCTGAATATTTGAGGTGTTTGAATTTCATACAAGTTTTCCCTATCAACTGTGCTCTCAATAACACCATTTTCAATTTTTTTAACTGTTGAAGCAATTGCAACTGCTGGAGCCGCTGCTCCGATTTTTTCAGCTTTATGAATTGTTTGCTCAATAATTTCTGTGTTAATACATGGTCTGGCTCCATCATGAATTGCAATGAGACGAGCCTTTTTTGAAGCTGCATGAATGCCGTTCAAAACTGATTCCAGTCTTGTTTGACCTCCTTTTATAACCAAAGAGACTTTTTTAAAACTGTATTGCGCACAAAGTTTGGCAATATCCTCCACCCTATCTTCACGTGTAACAATAATGATATCATTAATAAGTTTACAGCTCTCAAATGCTTCAATTGTATATACAATAACAGGCTTATCATTAATTGAGAAAAATAACTTATCCTCCCCCTTACATCTTTGTGATGTGCCCGCAGCGGCTATCACAACTGTGCAAGTGGGAGGTTTTAATCGTTTTAGACTATTTAAAACAGAAAATAATGACATACAGTAATTACCATTAGGCAAGCGACGCATTTAAGCGTGACTCAACCTCCTCATATGTGAGTTTTTTTGATAATACAATTTCTGAAATGAAAATCTGTTTAGCTGAGTGAAGCATTTTACGCTCACCTGTAGATAGACCTTTTTCAACATCTCTAGTCATCAGACCTTTTACAACACGAGCAACTTCAAGCAAGTCACCGCTTTTTATGCGTTCCATGTTCTCACGATAACGTCTATTCCAATTGGCGGTCATCTCTGCATCAATTTTCGAGATAGCATCCATCAATTTATCAGCTTGCAGTGAATCAACTATAGGTCTAACCCCAATTTGCTCGGTACTTTCAGTAGGAATCATAACGACCATTCCGCCCGTTGGCATTTTTAGTATATAATACTTTCTTGTGCAGCCGTTCATATTCCTTTCTTCAATTTTATCAATTACGCCAGCTCCATGCATAGGGTGCGCTATCATATCACCGATTTGAAACATAAACTGCCCAATCCTTTCGCGTCGTCAGACGTCAAAATGCGATAATGCGGACTTTATAACTCTGGATATCATTATACACCTTTACATTAGTTAAAACAAGGAGTTTACGTAATAATATGAAAATATTTACGTAATAATATGAAAACATTTGCCACTTTAGCTGTTTTAGTGTAAATTATTTCTAGCTTATGAAATATAAACATGAAGGAATGGTCAAAAATAGTGATATTCATTGAAAGTAATTGTAAAGATGCTGCATACCACTTTTCCGTTGAGGAACTTTTTACGCGCATTATAAAACCGTCTGAACCGGTCCTAATGATATGGCAAACTGACAAAACTGTTATGCTAGGTAATAACCAAATTGTAAATGCCGAAGTGAATTTGGACTTTGCATCAAATGAGAACATTAAAATTGTGCGACGCTCTAGTGGTGGCGGTGCAATCTATACTGATTCCGGAACAGTACTCTATACTACCATCCAACCACTCAATAAGGATGCCAAATATTATAGAGAAGAAACTGCTGCGAATATAATTGGAGTATTAGAAACAATGGGAGCACCTGCATATCGCGAAGGACGAAATGATATATTACTAGACGGCAAGAAAATATCCGGATTTGCACAATACATTTCCGGTTCTCATATTTGCACACACGGCTCATTGCTTTATGATACAGATATTGAAGCTTTAACAAGGGTTCTTATTCCAAGTATAGAGAAATTGCAACCTAAAGGAATTGCTTCAATAAGAAGTAGAGTAACAAATATACGACCTTATATTGACAATGATTATTCAATCGAAGAGTTCATTGTTGCATTGAAAAACAATTTGCTAATCGACAATCAATATCGAGAATACAAGTTCAGCGATGAAGAAATGGCAAAGGCTGAGAACATAAGAGGTACAAAATATAGTAATCCTGAATGGAATATGAGCTATTAAAAAGAATGGAGTATTCGATGTCAAAGAAACCATATTGGTTGCGCGTCCCCTATACAAGCAGTAGTAATATTGCACTTACAACAGAACTGTTAGAAAAACTAGGACTAAATACAGTATGTGATGAAGCAAACTGTCCGAATCGAGCTGAGTGTTTTTCGAATAAGACCGCAACTTTTATGATACTCGGAAAACACTGTACCCGTAAGTGCACATTCTGTAATGTTACCCACGGCACTCCATCCACTGTTGATGAACATGAACCGATAAGAGTTGCAAACGCGATTAAAATGTTAGAACTAAAACATGTTGTAATCACATCCGTTACAAGAGATGATTTATCAGATGAAGGAGCAAATCAATTTGCAAATGTTACAAATAATATACGTGAATTAACATCAGATGTTACCATTGAATTACTCATACCAGATTTATCCGTAACTAATATTAAGACAATAACTAACACGATACCGAATATTATCGGTCACAATATTGAAACTGTAGAATCATTATACAGGCATGTTCGTCCAGAAGCTGTGTACAGGCGTTCACTTAATGTTCTTTCAAATATCAAGCAACTCAATTCAGAAATTTTCACAAAATCAGGTATGATGTTAGGACTAGGAGAAACACATGATGAAGTTCTAAAAACATTTGATGAACTCTTGAGTGTTGGGTGTGATTTTTTGACAATTGGACAGTATCTCTCACCAAGTAAAATCCATTATCCTGTTGTTGAATATATAACACCTGATAAATTTGATAACTTTGCTAATATTGCAAGAAAAAAGGGCTTCCGCTATGTAGCGTCAGCCCCTTTAGTACGTAGTTCATATAAAGCGCATGAATTTGCAAATAATAGTTAACAAACTTTTATTCAGCTGTTACATCAGGTTCTTCAACTATTTCTGCTACTTCTTCTGCAACCTCAACTTCCTCTTCTTCCATTGGGGGAGGTGCATCTGTGTCATATAATATCACTGGTGCGCCGTCATCATGTTCAACTTCATCAACTTCTACATCATCAAGAGGTTGTGAGTCAGGTTCAATTAGAGCTCTAATGCTTAGTGATACTTTTTTACGATCAGTATCTATTTCAGTAATTTTTACATCAACTTCCTGACCATCTGATAATACTTCAGAAGGTAAACCAATTCTGCGATCAGTAATTTGCGAAATATGAATGAGTCCATCAACTCCCGGGAATATTTCTGCAAATGCACCAAATGGCATCATTTTGACGATTTTAACGTTAACCACATCACCAACAGCACATTGAGTTGTAAACTTCGTCCAAGGATTATCTTCGCTCTTTTTGTATCCAAGGGAAATTTTTCTTGTTTCTTTATCAAATGATAATACGTATACAGAAACTTCATCACCAACTGACATAACTTCTGATGGTTGCTTAATACGAGTCCAGCTAAGTTCAGAAATATGAATCATTCCATCAACACCACCGATGTCAACGAACACACCATATGTTGTCATAGACTTAACAACACCTTCGTATTGCTTACCAACTTCAATATCATTCCAAACTTGTTCGGCTTTTTCACGACGCTCATCTCTTTGAACTTCACGAATTGACCCAACAACGCGACGTCTGGATTGATTTACTTCTGTAATACGTAAGTTAACTTGCTTCTTTAGCAGTTCTGACATTGGCGCAGATTTTGGTAGTCCGGTTTGTGACGCAGGAACAAATACGCGTACGCCTTTAACATTAACAACAATGCCGCCTTTGTTTTCTTCAGCAACTACACCAGTAACCGTTGTTTTATTTTCTTTCGCAGCTTCAACGATATCCCAGTTTTTAATTGCATCAAGACGTTTCTTAGAAAGCATTATCATTCCTTCAACATCATTAACACGCATAACAAACGACTCTATTGTATCTCCAACTTTGATGATATCATCAATATTAGTATTTTCTTCATCAAAAAATTCAGTAATCGGAATGTATCCTGATTGCTTTGCACCTAAGTCGACAGCAACCTCTGTAGAAGTGATTGAAGTAATTATACCAGTTACTTTTTCACCTGTGCGTAATGTTTTAATGGATTTCTCCAACATTTCTTCAAATGACTCTGAATCATCACCTTCAGCTTCTGTTGCACTGTCTGTAGATTCACTAACATCCGCATCTTCAGTAGTAACCTCTGGAACAGCTGTCTCTTCAACAACCTCGTCAGCAATTATTTCTTCAGCAACAACTTCATCAGTTGTATCATTAACTTCTTCCACAACTGCTGTCTCTACTGCTTCGGATACTTCAGTAGTTTCTACTTGTTTTTCTTCCGGTTCGGGCAGAGTTTCATTAACTTCTTGCTCTACTTGAATACCGTCCATGTTTGTTTCTTCTTTCATCTTCCGAGTGACCTCCTTAATGATAAACGCCGGTGTCGAAGCGCCTGCAGTTATACCGACAACTTCTGATTGCTTAACACATGCATAATTAATATCGTCCGCATTTTGAATAAATAATACATTTGAACAATATTGCTTACAGATGTCGGATAGTTTGAGACTGTTAGAACTATTGCGGTCACCTATAACTATCATGGTATCGGCAACCTTTGCTATTTCTTCAGACTCTTGCTGGCGTTTAAGCGTAGCGTTGCATATTGTATCAAATATTCTTTGATTTGTACACACTTTTTTTATTATTTCACAACAAGCTTTAAATACTGATTCCTTACTCGTTGTTTGAAAAACGAATGACAAGGGTTTTATGGCATTATCCTCGTTACTTAACCATGCATTTAATTCTTCAAAAGCTTCGAATATAATATGATTACTACACCATCCTGATATTGCCTCAATTTCCGGATGTTGACGTTGTCCAATTATTATAACAAGACGTTTTTCATTGGATTCATTATGAACTATATCATGTATTCTCTTTACGTCGGGGCAAGTTGCATCAACAATATTTGCATTGCGTGCAACAAGAGCTTGATATTCTGCTTCTCCTGCTCCATGTGACCGTATTACAACAGTCATATTCTCTGCTATTTTGTTAACATCAGAAATTACTTGAACTCCATTATTCTCTAGTTCACGTATAACATGGTCGTTGTGTATGATTGGTCCCAACGTAACACACCCGTTACACTTTTCAGCAGTTTCTTTACACAAAGACACTGCTCTATTAACCCCATAACAAAAACCAGCAGACTTTGCAACAATAACTTCCATAATACTTCCTAACTGGCATATTAAACACGCTATGCAGCAGGAATGAGTCGTGTATTACCATAATTTTTCATTCCATCAGCGCAACCAAGCTATATAAATTTACTTATCTAAACCCTGTATCTTACTCATTAACTCTTCTGATAATATTGCATAATCTTCAACGGTTCGCTTCTCTTTTTGCTTTTCGATTAAATATGGCTCACCAAATACAACTTTTGTTTTCTTGAAGAAAGGCTTTTTTCTTGAAACAAAAACAGGAAGTATTGGGACACCTGCACGTTCAGCTAGCTTCACGGCACCACTTTTTGCTGCCTGTGAGTCAAATTCTGAGCTGCGAGTACCCTCAGGAAAAATAACAACTTTCTCACCATTCTTTAGATAGTTGAGCATTGATTTAAGTGAGTTTACATCATTAATACTTCTATCAACAGGAATCATTCCCATTTTCCACATGAATGTAGAAACAAACGGAATTTTAAATATTTCAATTTTCGAAATAACATGAACATTTGTATCAATACCGAAAGCAAGAGCAATCTGAAATGGATCAATCATAGCTGAGTGATTTGAGCAAATAAGCGCAGCACCATCAATTATATGCTCTTCTCCGATTACCTGAAACGGTCTAAAGAAACGAATTATCGGACCGGCAATCCGATAACATCTTCTATAATATCTTATACATGCTTTTTTTGGCTTCATTTATAAAATCTCCTTCGCGCAGAATGACGTTGGTTTTTCATAGACTTTGACATTACCGCGAATGATTAAGTACTCAATCCTGCGCTACTAATTAAATCACAAATTGCAATGAAACTTTCTTCAAAATTCAAATTAGTCGTATCCAATATAACTGCGTCATCAGCAGCCCTCAAAGGTGCCACATCACGCTCGGAATCATTTTTATCTCGAATAATCATATCAGCTCTGACATCCTCAAAAGTTGTATCAACACCTCTTGCAACTAATTCCAAATATCTGCGATTTGCCCTGGCATCAACATCAGCAGTTATAAAAATCTTCAAATCAGCATCAGGTAAAACAACCGTACCAATATCACGACCATCCATAAGAACATTATATTTGACAGCCATCTCACGTTGCATAGATAGAAGAAAATCTCTAACTTCAGGTATTGCAGAAACATCTGACGCATAATTTGAAATCTCAGGAGCTCTTATTGCATCAGTAACATCCTCACCACACATAACCATTCGCTGAATACCGGAATCATCATACATCATTTCTATAACTATTTGAGGTAAAAGAGCACAAACATCTTCTTTATCTTTTGACGTAATATTATTTCTAAACGCAAATAACCCAACACAACGATAAAGTGCACCGGTATCTACATAAAAAAACCCAAAATGCTCCGCAGTCTTCTTAGCAAGAGTACTCTTCCCCGCCCCCGCAGGTCCATCTAAAGCAACGCTGATATTTTTCATTTAACAATTCTTCTTTCAATGTCTGTACATAATTATGTATATATTTCGCACGCAATACATTCCAGATTCAACGCATTAAGGAACTTATTTCTGGACAGTTCCTAAGGCTAAAATTTCTTCATCTGACAAATAACGCCACGAACCTAGCTTCAAATCTCCGAGTTTAAGTGTACCAACAGAAATGCGCTTCAGCGTCTTAACAGCCACCCCGCATGCGGTACACATTTTACGAATCTGTCTATTTCGTCCCTCTGCAATCGTAATCTTTAAAACGCCACCATCATTGCTTCTTTTAAGTAAATCAACATGAACCGCATAAACAGTATAAGAATCAATCACAAGAGGCTCTCGCATCAGCTCAATAGCATTATCAACATCACCACGAATATTAGCAAGATACGTCTTTTGTAAATTGAATGACGGATGCATAACCCGATTTGCAAACTCACCATCATTTGTGAAAATGAGCAAACCTTCAGTATCCAAATCAAGCCTACCAACAGGATAGACCTTCATGCCCACATCAGAAACAAGCTCCATTACAGTCTTTCTACCAAACTCATCACTAACTGTCGTTAAAAAACCGGATGGCTTGTTTAACACAATGTAAACATGCTTGTCTCTCTCTTCTAATGGTACGCCATCTACAGTAATAATATCTTGACCGGGTGTTGCACTTTGCCCAAGCATTGCTGTAATACCATTAATTGCCACCTTGCCATCAAGTATCATCTGTTCAGCCTTTCGGCGCGATGCAATACCATGTGCAGATAATATTTTTTGAAGCCGTTCTTTTTCCAATCTATTCGGCTTCCTCATCCTTAGTATGTCCCATAAACTCATTAAACTTATCAATAACAGTAGGAACAGCGTCGATAACTTTGTCTACAGTCGTTAGAGCAGTTGGAGTCACATGCATTATGTCAACCTTGCCATTTTTTGAAATAATGAACGCAATAGGCGTTACATTTACACCGGCACCTGTTCCTCCCCCAAAGCCGCTTTTGTCAGACTTTTGAGTAAAATCACTACCACCACCAACAAAACCGAAACTTACTTTTGAGACAGGAATTAATGTTGTACCATCTTCAGTTGTGATTGGCTCACCAACAATCGTGTTAGCGTCAATCATTTCTCTCATTTTTTGCATTGTCGTGCTCATTAAATCGCTAATTGGTAAATTATCATTATTTTTATCCATTATCTTTGCCTCCATCCTTTCGTACCTCATCGTTATCAACTTCTTTACTGGCATTAACTTTGTCAACATTTGTTTGCACTTCTTCTGTTTCTTCTGTTTTCGGATTCTTTTTGAATGCAGAAAAAAGAAAAGGTATAAGTGCAAGTGCTATGTAAATTACTTCCCAAACCGCAATTGTAATGTTCAGTTTTGCATATATTTTTTGGTTTGAAGATGTAAAATCAGCCGAAGCTCTTAAATCAAGGCGTTTAATTTTAAAATTACGCTTTATTATTGGAGTAATGGTTTCAAAAGCAGAACAAACTGCTCCAAATTGTTTTGCTGTGTTTGCAGCATCATCGCCAGCTGCAATATAGTACAGCGTTAGTTGTTTAATCAGTAGTTTGCGCCTTAATCTGTCTAGAACAGTTCTAACAGTTTTTAGGGTTTCCAAAACTTCCCTCAAGCTACCGGGCTTTAGTACGGAAAAGTCTATATTTTTTTTCTTCTTTTTCTTTCTCTTAGGCTTCTTTTTCTTCTTTCTTCTTACATTTTCTTTACCAAGAATCTGGAACTTTAGAAATACAACTTTTGCCCATAACTTAATGCCTGCATCACTATATTCGATAATCGCACCAAATCTTAAAAATGCTACTAATAAAAAAACTACTAGAATGAGAGGCAATAGTATTATTGCCAGAACTGCTATGATAATAGCTCGTGCTAACATGCTTATGCCCATTCCTCATATTCAATAGTAGTAGTTTTTATAGCCCCTCTCCAAGGGCAAATATGCTACACTACGCTTGACAGTTGATAGTCAAGGTCCTTCACAATTTTAGAATTCTGCAATAGTTTCTTCTGCGTCAACTTCTACAAAATCAGAGGTTTCAGACATAATATTAGATTTCTCCGGTTCCTCTGCATTATCTACAGCAACTTCCGCTACAACATTGTCACTATCAATAGGTAAAATTTCATCTTCAGTTAAGTTTTCTGCAAACTCAGCATTACGTGCCTTTAGCTCTTCGATAGCGTTTTGAATGCCTTCTCTCTCATCACCCCCAGCCTCAACTGTTGGCAAATCCGGAAGCTCTCTCAATGACTCAAGTCCAAATGTTCTAAGGAAATTATGTGTTGTTTTAAAAAGCATCGGACGACCAGGAGCGGCCAGCCTACCACAAGCTTCTATAAGACCACGTTCCTGTAATATTCCAACTGTGTACGCACTATCTACACCTCTAATTTGCTCAATATATGCTTTAGTAACAGGACCAAAGTATGCAATTATTGATAACACTTCCAAAGCAGGCGGTGATAGCTGTGGAGGCTTTCTTGTTTCTAAAGCTCTTCTAATGTAATCGGCATACTCAGGCGAAGAGCACAATTGCAATGTATCTTCAAGCCTGACAAGTCTTATACCACGGCGCACAAAACTATAATTGTCACGCAATCTATCTCCGGCGTGCTCTATTTCATTAACTGCAACACCAAGTACATCCGCGATTCGTGATATTTTAACCGGCTCACCGGATACGAATAAAATCGCTTCTATTGCAGACTCTATTTCATTATTGTCCATATTTTCAAGACTCATCATTATAATGATTATTCCTTCGTGATACTTTAGTCACAAAACAACCAAGATTAAGGGATGGTCATTTCGCGCATTAATTTGCGGTTTTCCGCAGAGAGAGCAAATTGGCACATTCAAACTTTTATTCCTCAACTGAAGTATCTAGTGTGCTGGTTGGTGTTACAGGGTTACTCGTTACGTATACGACTTTCAAATCCTCCGGAGTCCCCGTCACATTTGTATTACCAATTTTACAAAGTTCTAAAATCGCCACAAACGTAGCAATCAACTCGGTTCGACTTTCACATTCCCGGAAGAGCTTTTTTATTGAAACTTCCTTTTCACGTTTTAATCTATTTAGAACATGATCAATTTTCACGGATATAGAATAAACTTCCGGACTAGGGTAGACCATTTCTCTTTTATTTATACTATTTATTCGTAAACTTTCTTTACCGATTATATTAAACATTGCCTCAAGCAATTGGTCACTAATATGAACGTACTCATATCCTTTATCCGGAGGTAAATATTCAGGTGGACCTGCCATCATCAAACCATCGCGAGTATACATTCCACCAAGTGTTTGTGCTATTTCCTTTATCTGAACATATACATCTCCTCGACGCAATTCTTCAAGAGATGAAATTAGTTGCTCAAGTTCAGATACCTCTTCACCGCCGGACAGGAGCATCTTGGTTTTTATATATGTAAGATGTGAAGCCATTGCAACAAATTCACTTGCGATATCAAGATTCAGCTCTGCCATTTCATCAAGATAGGCTAAATATTGCTCAAGAATAAGAGAAACACTAATATCTCTAATCTCTACTTTATCTCTACGAAGTAGCTGAAGTATTAGCGTCAGTGGACCTTCAAAATCAGTCATGTCCTCTTTTTCTTTTACAATTCCCTCTAGTTTGAATACAGGTGTTTCCAATGTATATACTCCTTAACGCCTAAAAATCACACTTTGTGTAACATCACTTTCGTTAATTCACAAGTGTGTACGCAAAAGTATATAAAAAGTTTAAACTATTGTCTATAGCCGAGGCCAAAGGCCAGATTGTTACGCCTAATATATCAATATTTAGAAGAAATCTAGTACCCATAATTACCAATAGAAATATCATGCCAAAACGTTCATAACGCATTAATTTGTAATATGCTCCTTCCGGTAGAAGCGAAAAGAGTACTTTTGAACCATCCAGTGGTGGAATCGGTAACATATTAAATACTGCAAGTGCAATACTTAAGATTATCATTGTTCGTATGACTGAAAATATTGTAAATCCGGTTGAACTCGCGACAAGTGCCATACCTGTTGTAACATCATAGGATACACCAAGTGGCGAGGCAACTAGTCCAAGAATAAACCAAACAACTACCGCGAGTAAAATATTTGATACCGGTCCCGCTAACGCAGTTAGCGCCATGCCCCACTTTGGATGTTTGAAATTATGCATATTTACCGGTACAGGTTTCGCCCATCCAAATCCTATTACCAGCATCATTAAAAGACCAACAGGGTCAATATGTTTTATTGGGTTTAAAGTAAGTCTTCCTAAATTCTTCGCAGTATTATCTCCAAGCTTATATGCTACGTAACCATGTGCTAATTCGTGAATTGTTATACATAATAATGCAGGAATCATTCTCATGATCATTACATTAAAAATATTTCCAAAGTTCCCAAAATCTCTGAATAATCCTTCCAAATACCGGCGCTCCGTTCATATTATGAATTCAATTGCTTTTAGCATGTTCATTTTACTGTCATCGCGGCTACCGGACCGCAATCATGTGTAATTACTGTTTCCACCTTGCTACAGAATCTTTTATTTTTGCAAGCAGAACATCACTGTTTGTTCCCTTTTCTGCTGAAAACATAATGATTTGCGTGTCATTGTGCAAATCAAGTGTTTCACGAATGACTGACAAATTTCGTTCTTTTTCCGAATTCTTTAACTTATCTACTTTGTTAGCAACAATTATCATATCGCATCCGGAATCCTTGAACCACTGCGACATAATTACATCATCTGCTGTTGGTTTATGACGAGCATCAACAATCATGACACCTAGTGTAATATGATCCGGTTGTATAAAGAACTCTTCCATCAGCTTTGACCAACGTGCTTTTTCAGTTTTTGCAACCTTCGCATACCCATATCCGGGTAAATCTACGAAATATGCACGCTTATCTACAAGTATATAGTTTACATGAATAGTTTTACCGGGAGACGAACTGACACGTGCAAGGCTCTTTCGATTAAGTAGCCTATTAATAACTGATGACTTGCCAACATTTGACTTTCCGGAAAACACAATTTGTGGCATTGGAGTTTCAATCAAGTCCTTTGCATTTGCTGCAGATTTTATAAATTCTACATTGTGTATATTCATGTATTCATCATATCCTATACTAATCACTAAGAAAATATAGTATTATTTCTTCTAGTATACTATAATTTCTTATTGTTTTCGATGTTTTTGCTCATTACAATAAATATAATGAGCAAAATTAATGTTTTATTGCCGTACTGACAGTTGATTGTTGTGATTGTTCGTCAATAACAGAAATTACTTTATCTGTTTGTTTTACACTGTTAACTTTAGTAAAGTCAATGGCAACATTGAGAACATCATCGATATTATCTGTTGTAATGAAATTTAATTGTTGTCTAACATATTGATCAATTTCGTCCAAGTCCGGCTCATTCTCTGCCGGAATCAACACTGTCTTGACCCCAGCTCTCAGTGCGGCCATTGTTTTCTCTTTAAGTCCACCTATGCGTAATATACGACCTCGAAGCGAGATTTCCCCTGTCATTGCTATATCACGTCTCACCGGAGCATTGGTCAGTGCCGAAATTGTTGCTATACATATGGTAATACCAGCTGAAGGACCATCTTTCGGAATTGCTCCTTCGGGGAAATGTATATGAATATCGTGTGTTTTGTAGAAATCAGGTGAAATATTCAGTTTATCAGCCCTGCTTCTGATATATGAAACTGCTGCATGAGCAGATTCCTTCATAACATCACCAAGATTGCCCGTTAACTCAAGCTTCCCTGTACCGGGCAAAACATTTACCTCGACTTCGAGAACGCTCCCACCTGTTGTCATCCATGCTAAACCATTTGCAATACCAATTTCAAATCCATGAGAAATTGATTCAGGTGTGTACTTGCGCACACCTAAAAACTCGTCAAGTAAAGATACGCGTAACTTAACAGATGTCATTTCTCCAGATGCAAGTTTCGCTGCTGTTTTTCTGCATACAGCGGCAATTTCTCGCTCCAATATACGAACACCAGATTCCCGGGTATATGATGAAATTATTTCAAGAATTGCCGTTTTTTCAAAGGTTAATTGTTTAGCAGTTAAACCATGTTTACTACGTTGTTTTGGAATTAAATAACGTTTTGCTATTTCAAGTTTCTCAATATCTGTATAACTGGTAAGCTCAATAACTTCCATTCTGTCCAATAAGGGTCTCGGTATTGAATCTACAGTATTAGCAGTCGCAATAAACATAACTTCCGATAAATCAAAAGGCACTTCCATATAGTTATCACGAAATGCAAAATTTTGCTCCGGATCAAGAGCTTCCAATAAAGCAGATGCCGGATCACCTCTGTGATCACGACCAAGCTTATCAATTTCATCAAGTACGATCAATGGATTTCGACTCTTTGATTGTCGCATAGATGCAATAATTCTGCCCGGCATTGCGCCGATATAAGTCTTTCTGTGTCCACGAATTTCTGCTTCATCATGCACACCGCCAAGGGACATCCTGGCAAGTTTTCTATTTAATGCCTTTGCCACACTAATTGCTACCGATGTTTTACCAACACCCGGCGGTCCAACAAGGCAAATAATCGCTCCCTTTATTTTAGGGGATAATTGTCTGACCGCAAGAAACTCAATGATTCTCTCTTTTACCTTTTCAAGACCAAAATGGTCAGAGTCCAATATCTGTCGTGCTTTTATAACATCAATACGCTCTTTCGTTGTCTTATTCCAAGGCAACTCAAGACAAATATCAAGATAGTTACGAATAACTGATGATTCTGCAGAACCGTAGGCTTGCTTCTCCAGTTTATCAATTTCTTTTTGAATCTTTTCTTCAGTCTCTTTTTCGAGTTTAAGCGCAGCAATTTTTTTTCTATATATTTGGATATCGCCAACTTCATCTGAATAGCCATCACCAAGCTCGGACTGGAGTATTTTTAACTGTTCACGAAGAACATGGTCTCTATGATTATGTTCAAGCTTTGCTCTAAGCTTTGAATCAATCTGTCGTTCGATGCCCAATACTTCAATTTCCCGTGTAAGCAAATCACATAAGATTTCTAAGCGCTTAATTGAATTTGTTGTCTCAAGTATCAGCTGTTTACTTTCAGGCTTTGTGTATATATTTTGTATAATAAAATCCGCAAGCATGCCGGGATCTGCAATAGAAAATAGATTGAGTACAACATCTTTGTTTATTCCATGAGAAATGGCTGCATATGTGTCGAATAAACTGATTGTTTTTCGCATCATTGCTTCAATCTTAGCAGTTCGCTTAGGAATATACTCATCGAACAGTTGCTCAACTTCAACGGAAAAGAATCTCTTCTCATCTTGCATCGAAATTATGCGTGCTCGACACTTACCCTCAACAAGAACCTTCATTCCCCCACCGGGAACTTTTAAAACTTGCTTGATGTAACAAATTGTACCAATTTTATGCAAATCATCTTGTCTAGGAGTTTCTTTCGTAATATCTTTTTGTGCAACAAGAAATACCCTTCTATTACCTTTTGATGCAAAGTCAAGAGCCGCAGTAGACTTGGTCCTTTCAACATCAAAGTTTAAAAGCATATTGGGAAACACAGAAAGCCCCCTTAAAGCGAGCAATGGTAATCTTTCTGTTAAAATATTATTGTACTCTTCCACTATAGTTATCGTTCCTTATCTTTTGATGCGCTAACTTGCTGAAACCACATCGGGATCTATTTGTGGTTTCTTACGTTTTTTTATTGTTGGCAATGCATTATCAATAATGCATTCTTTTGTAATTGTAACCTTCTGAATATTCTTGCTTGAAGGAATATCGTACATTGTTTGAAGCATTGTTTTTTCCAAAATACTACGCAAACCACGTGCACCAATTTCCATTTCAATAGCCTTGTCAGCAACAGCTTCAAGTGCATCATCAGCAAACTCTAATGAAACTTTATCATAATTGAGCAAGGTCTTATATTGCTTAACAAGAGAATTTTTTGGTTCTTGAAGAATTCTCACCATATCTTCTTTTGTTAATGGTTTCAATGGGGCAATAACCGGCAAACGACCAACAAGTTCAGGTATCAGTCCGAACTTTAGAAGGTCATGTGGCTGCACTTCTTTTAGTACTGCACCGATATCTTTTTCGCTCCTAGTTTTGATTTCAGCTTCAAACCCAATACTCTTTTTATCAAGTCTACTTTCAATTAGCTTCTCTATACCCTCAAATGCACCACCACAAATGAATAATATATTTGTGGTGTCTATACTCAAAAATTCTTGATGAGGATGTTTGCGCCCACCTTGTGGCGGGACATTAGAAACAGTACCTTCAAGTATTTTTAATAGTGCTTGTTGTACCCCTTCACCGGAGACATCGCGAGTTATGGACGTGTTCTCGCTTTTACGAGTAATTTTATCAATTTCGTCAATATATATTATTCCTCGTTGCGCAGCTTCTACATCAAAGTCTGCTGCTTGTAGAAGTCTGAGGAGTATATTCTCGACATCATCACCAACATATCCGGCTTCTGTAAGTGTAGTTGCGTCTGCAATTGCAAAAGGAACTTTAAGTATTTTCGCAAGGGTCTGAGCAAACAATGTCTTTCCACTTCCAGTAGGTCCGATTATTAGTATATTGCTTTTTTGTAATTCAGAGTCGTCCTCTTCATGATGAACCAAACGTTTGTAATGATTATACACTGCAACTGAAAGTGCAATTTTTGCATCATTTTGACCTATTGCGTAATCATCAAGTGTTTTCTTTATTTCTGCTGGTTTTGGTATTCTTCCAAAATCATTAGACAACTCCGCCATTTGCGAGTTCGGGAATCTCATCGGAGCGATTTCATAACCCAAAATGCTTGTGCACAGTGAAACACACTCATTACAAATATATGTCGCATTTTGCCCTGCAATTATTCTCTCTACGCTATCTTGCTGCTTGCCACAAAAACTGCAGCGAACGCCATTTCTCTCGTCATATCTTGGCACTAATGTTCTCCTTAGAATGTAAAAATATGATGTAAAACTATCGCTTAAATATTACTTTGTCGATTAAACCGAACTCTTTTGCTTCATCTGCAGTCATGAAATTATCACGCTCAGATGCGTCACAAACTTCTTCATAACTTTTACCGGTATTCTCGGCAAGGATTCTATTTAATCTTTCTTTTGTTTTAATAATCTTTTCAGCATGTATTTGAATATCAGTTGCTTGACCTCTAAATCCACCTGATGGTTGATGTATCATAACTTCAGCATTAGGAAGAGCAATACGCTTCCCTTTTGCTCCTGCAGAAAGCAAGAATGCTCCCATGCTTGCGGCAAGACCTACGCATATTGTGGACACATCAGATTTTATATATTGCATTGTATCGTAGATTGCAAGTCCGGATGTCACAGAACCACCCGGAGAATTGATGTAAAATTGTATATCTTTATCAGGGTCCTGTGCTTCAAGATACAGTAATTGTGCAACAATCAAGCTTGCTGTTACATCATTTACTTCATCGCTTAACATTATTATTCTATCATTGAGCAAACGCGAAAAAATATCGTACGAGCGTTCGCCACGCGAGGTTTGCTCAACTACCATTGGAACTAAACTCATAATTATGACCATTCCTTTCGTTTCTATCGATATATTGTAAGTTTGAATCTATATTAAATTTACTCATCTTTTGCACTTTTCGTGCTTTTAGTTTCTTTTTTAGCAGCCGGCTTCTTCGTCGTTGTTGTTTTTTTTGCAGCTGGTTTCTTTTCAGCAGCTTCTTCTTTTGTGCCTGTTTTTTTAGTCGTTGCTTTTTTTGTCGGCTTCTTTTCTTCTGTTGGTTCTTCTTTTAATTCTTCGACCTTTGCATTATCAACAATCAGCTTTATTGCTTTGCGTACTTTTAAGTCTTCAATTATATCTTCACGAGGCGCAGATTCTTTGATTTTATCAACTTCCATGCTGAAACGTTCAGCTGCATCTTTATATTCATCTTCAAGCTCTTCTTCACTAATTTCAAAACCTTCAAGTTCAGCAATTTTCTTAAGAGCAAGACCTAGACGTACTTGCTTTTCGCTACTTTCGCGCATTCTTTCTCTGTACATTTCCGGAGTCATGCCCATCATTTGCAGATACTGCTCAGGCTGCATACCATATGAAGACATTTGACGACTCATATTTTGAATTGCAGCATCAAGGCGCTCTTCAATCATTGCCTCAGGCACGTCTGCTTCTAATGTTTCAACAACTTTATCTAGTAGAACACCTTCAAAAGTCTCATCTACTTCTTTTTGTCTTGTTTCAAGCATATTTGCTTTTATATCTGCTTTATATTCATCAAGTGTATCGAACTCAGAAACATCTTTTGCAAATTCGTCATCGAGTTCTGGGAGGATTTTCTCTTTTACTTCATTGAGTTTCACTTTGAATACAACAGCTTTTCCAGCTAAGTCTTCTTGATATTCTGTAGGGAAAACTAGATCGATATCTCGTTCTTCGCCTTCAACCATGCCTTCTACTTTTTCTTCAAATCCAGGAATAAATTGACCTGAACCAAGCTCTAATTCATAGTTTTCGCCTTTTCCACCTTCAAATGCTACATTGTCAACAAAGCCTTCAAAATCAATGACAGTAATATCGCCATTTTGTGCAGCTCTTTCTGCTTTTTCAATGCGTGCATTTCGTGTTCTAGTTGACTCAATATCTCTATCAACGTCAGCATCAAGAACTTCTACTACAGGTTTTGGTGCAGAAACTCCTTTATATTCGCCTACTTTTACTTCAGGATATAATGCAGCCATTATAATTACTTCTGCAGATTTATTGTCATCCTTGAGGTCAACATCTGAAATTTTTGGATAACCAACAATTTCAAAATCGGTTTCTTCAATTGCATAACGGAGTACTTCCGGCATAATTCCTTCTAGAGCATCGCTAAGAAAAATATCAGCGCCATACATTCTTTCGACAATTTTACGCGGAGCTTTTCCTTTGCGGAATCCAGGTACAGCAATGTGGTTTCTATTTTTTAGATAAGCCTTATTAATAGCACCATCCAGCTCTTCCGCCTCAATCTCAACGACTAATTCGACTTCGTTATTTTCTTTTTTTTCACTCTTATTCAGTTTCAAGCTTTCTTCCTCCAGATGTTTTAACAACAATATTATGATATGCATAGGCACACCAAGTTATTTTATCAAAAATGCATCAAAATTGCAAACACTTTTGCGATTTTAGGGGTTAGGGGTGGTGTCGAGCATTCAAAACACCTACGTTTTGTTGCAGGTGTTCCGGATTAACACTACGCCAAGCTTTGGTGTTCTACAAAGGATGAGTATACACCATCTTTCTTTATAAGCTCGTCGTGGGTTCCGGACTCTACTATTTTGCCGTCTTGTAATGCGATTATTTTGTTCGCTTTTTTTATTGTTGATAGTCTATGTGCAATAACTATGATTGTTCGTTGACCTATGATTTTACTGATTGCATTTTGAATTTCTCGCTCTGTCTCCGTATCTACCGCAGAAGTGGCTTCATCTAAAATTAGAATTGGAGAATTGCGTAAAATTGAGCGTGCAATTGAGAGGCGTTGTTTTTGTCCGCCGCTTAATCTGACCCCTCGCTCTCCTATAAATGTTTCATATTTCTCAGGAAGCGATTCAATGAATTCGCTAACACATGCAGCTTTCGCGGCTTCTTCGATCATTTCTTGTGTAGCATTGTCAGTACCATATGCAATATTTTCACCGATTGTTCCGTTAAATAAGAACACATCTTGAAGAACTAGACTTAACTGGTTGCGCAAACTTTCCAAAGTCATGTCTTTTATATTTATTCCATCCATTAATATCGCACCAGAATCCGGGTCGTAAAAACGTGCCATAAGACCGGATATTGTACTTTTACCAACACCGGTTGGTCCGACGATTGCAATCATTTCTCCGGCTTTTGCTTCAAAATTGATATTGTTAAGGACATCAATATCGTCTTCATATGAAAATGTTACATCACGAAACTCAATTTGACCACTCAATCTTCCCACTGCAGTCGCGTTATCACTATCTTTTATATCAGGTTCAACATCAAGGATTTCAAAAACTCTATCAGTTCCCGCCAAGCCTTGCTGAACATCTTCAACAATTCTTGCCAGTACTGCAATTGGTGCATAAAACAAGTTCAAATACAAGAGAAACGCAACAACATCTGATATATTCAGTCCTGTTCTTAATGCCAATATCGGACCTGCTATTAGAACAATAATTGTACCAATAGTAGTTATGAATGCAACTGATGGATGAAATACACCAACATAGAATAGCGCTTTAATAATCTCATTTGTGTATTGGGTTGAGTTCTCTAATACTTTTTTTGATTCAAATTCTTGTTTGTTGAATACTTGTATTTCTTTTATACCTGAGAAGTTATCTTGCAAAACAGCATTAAGATCAGCTATCTTTATTTGAGCATTTTTAAAGTGCTTTCTCATTAACTTTGGAATAAATGAAACAAGGGCAATAAAAGGAATTGGAATACAAACAAGAAGTGCAAGTGTCGGGTTCAATGTAAACATAATTATAAGAACACCAATAATTGTGAGTGCATTGGTTGTTATCTCAGGTAAAACATGTGCAATCAAACTTTCAAATGTTGCTGTATCATTTACAACTCTGGACATTAGCTGACCTGTTTGCTTATCATGATAATAACTCATTGATAGTTTCTGCAAATGGTCATATATCACACTGCGTACACGATTTACCATATTCCATGATGCAACATGTGATAAGTAGTTGTTTAAGAATTGACAAACAGCACGTATAGCAAAGCTCGCAAGTAGTACAAGTGCGAGCATTGTTATCGTGTCTATTGATGTTTCCAGTTCTCCGCTTTCCATGATCGCAATTATTCGTCTTGTTATTTCAGGAGCTAATAAATTCACCGCTGTTATAACAAGCATTGCGATTGTCGCAATAATAAGTAAATGCGCCCACGGTCCTGCGAATTTAAATAATCTAAATAATTTTTTCAATTTTCTTCTTACTCAATATCAAAATCAATTTCTTTTCCATAATGCTTCGGCGGCTCCGTTGGCGGTGCCGTCGATGACGCTTCTGACGCTACTCGAGCCGCTTGTCGGAATCGTTGCCTTGACTGTCTTATTTCCTCCATTGCAGCAGCGAGTGATTCTTCTGTACGCTGCATGGCATCATCTACATACTCATTTGCTACACGACGCAGCTCTGATGTAGATGTTTCAGCATGAGCAAGCATTTCGTTACTTTTGCCTCTGGCAATTTTAACCACTTCTTGCTCATCGATTAATTTTCTCGCATGCTCTTCAGCATTTTTCTTAATCGCATCTGCTTCTTGCTTGGCATTATTGATAAAGTCAACACGTGCATCAAGCAAACGTTTTGCCTCTGATATTTCTGTTGGGAACTGACCTCTGATTTCGTCGAGAATATCAAGAGCCTTATCCCTGTCTATTACACATTTCTCTGCACCTAATGGCACACTCCAAGCTTCAGTTATCATTGTATGGAGCATATTTAACATTTCCGGAATCCTGCTACTCATTTAAACATCATCCCTTCGTTTTTGACTTTAGCAACTACATCATCAATTATCTCGTGGGGTACAAATGTTCCCAAATCTGCACCATATCGAGTCATTTCCTTAACTGCTGATGAGCTTAAATATGTATATTTTTCACTTGATGGCATAAACAACGTTTGAATACTCGGGTCGAGTTTTCTATTGATTAGAGCAATTTGAAATTCTTTATCAAAATCCGATACTGCACGCAAACCTTTAATGATTACCTTTGAATTTCTTTGCTTCATATATTCGACAAGCAACTCGCTAGATGATTCAACTTTGACATTCTTATATTTTGCAACGGTACGCTTTATAAGTTCAACTCTCTCATCTCGATTAAAGAGAGGATTTTTTTCTGCGTTGACCATCACACAGACATAAAGTTCATCAAATACAGATGCACTTCGGCGTATTATATTCAAATGTCCGAGTGTTATAGGATCGAAGCTTCCTGGGTAAACAGCAATGCTCATGTAGTGCTACTCTTTCTTATAGTGTATTCTCACGTGTGTACTTCACAATCTTCACGCCACTATACAAATATTCTTTAATTAGCATGTATGGTAGCTCAACATTAGGCGATGGAGCATCAGCCTTAATTTCGCATATTATTATACCATTAATGTTAAGTTTGTCAAACTCGACAATGCGCTCAATTACTTTATTTGCCAGGTTTGTATCGTATGGTGGATCAACGAAAATCAGATCATATTTCTCATCGCTTTCCAGATATCTTAAAGCATCTCTTCCATGAATAATTGCTACTTCAGAGAAATCGCAGATTTTAACGTTCTCACGTACTAATTTAATTGCATCAGATGCAGAATCGACGAATGTCACAGTCTTTGCACCTCGCGACAGTGCCTCAATCCCGTATTGACCTGAACCTGCAAACAGGTCGAGAACATTTCTGCCTTCAATATCGAATTGAATAATATTAAATACTGACTCTTTAACCTTATCACTTGTAGGTCTTATTTTAAATCCCACTGGTTCTTTTAGTTTTCTTCCTCTCACACTTCCGCTAATTACTCGCACATTCATCACCTTTTTCTTTTATCTTTTTGCTGTTCTTGTTCACTTTGTCGTCCATGTTTTTCTTACTTGACTTGTCATCTTTATTTAGCATGGTTTTTGTTCTCAATTTCCTGTGATATTCAATAGCGAACCTATGTGCTTCTTCTTGTATGGAGCCAATCAATGCGAACACAGCAGGATTTGCCGACAGTCCAATCTCATCACCGTCTGGCGTCACTAGAGCACGTGTTCTGTGCTTTTCATCCTTAACCATCCCAAATACAGGTACTTGTACATCAAGCTCTGTCAATGTTTTGTATATAATGGACGCATGATTTACACCGCCATCGATAAGCATAATATCAGGTAATGGCGTGAACTTTTCATCGCCTGCCAGATAGCGCTTTATCCGCCTTGTTACAACCTCTGCCATACTTCCATAATCATCTTGACCACGCTTTGTTCTTATTTTAAAACGCCTGTAATCTTTTTTTAGTGGTTTGCCTTTAATAAAAACAATCATAGAACCAACTATATTTGATGCACCCGTATTCGATATATCATAAGCTTCTATTCGTTCGGGAATACTTGTAAGTTTCAGCGCCTTTTCAAGCCATTGATGTGTTTTTAATATTTTTTCTTTATATAATGCAGCATGTTCTTCAATTGGATCTTCTGTAAAGAATTGTTTCTGCTCAAGTACTTTTATTGCCTTTATTCTATCACGAAGCAAAGCCGCGGTTTCAAAGTTGAGAGCATCTGAAGCTTCATTCATGTCCTTAGCAAGCTTCTTCAGCAAACTACCGGTCTTACCTTGAAAAACATCAATTGCCGCTGCAACGGTATTTCTATAGTCATCTGCAAGTTCTACTTTTTGACAATACGCCCGACAATTGCCCATATCATGATTGAGACAAGGTCTTTGCTTGCCGAGAATTTGTTTAATATTCTTCCCACATGTCGGTAACTTTAAAGCCTTGCTTATTGCTGATAGAGCCTTGAATGTTTCTGATCTCGTACCGTATGGTCCTAAATATAACGCACCGTCTTCTGTTGCATTTGGCACAACTTTAAATGTTGGATATTCATTTAATATATCAACACGGATAAATGGATATCCTTTATCATCACGTAGTTTGACATTGTACTTTGGCATATATTCCTTGATCAATGAATTTTCCAGAACTAATGCTTCAAACTCTGACTCAACAATGATTGTGTCGAAATCCTCGATTTTTGATACCATCAAGTCAGTTTTTATATCATGATTGGTAAGACCGTCGCTTCCAAATAGTCCATCAGTGTTGCGAAAATAACTGCTGACACGGTTTTTAAGACGAGCTGCTTTGCCGACATATATCACATCGTCATTCTCATCTTTCATTAAATAAACACCGGGCAGTTGCGGAAGCTCTTTTGACTTCTCACGCAATTCATCAATCATAGCTTACATCCTTGCCTTCTTCACGTAAAGTCACAAATATCGGAAATTGCAAGCTGAATTGTCCCGTCTTTTTGTCGCTGCTTTCTTCCTTATACTTCACTTCAATGACTCTACCGGGCATTTCTTCTTTTTTTCCCCAATATTCTTCACGTTGTTCATCGCTAAATCCTGATCCAACATTCAATGCATTACCCTTATAATCAACAACAAATGCTCCAAGCCTTCCAACATTTCTACCTGAACCTTCCTCAACATCTGTTATCATCAAGTCGACTGTATAGAATCTTTTTACTTTCAATATTCCATTATGTCTCTTGCATGCGTACTTACTGTCACGGTTAAGCATAAGCCCTTCCTTATCCTCGCTTACCATTTCATCTAAAAGCGTATCAATCATCGCAGTATTCGTGCCTGTATACAAAATATCAACAATTGTGATTGAATTTAAATTTAGCTCTTGTATTTTTTCCTTTAATTCCATAAGCGTTCCAAGTCGCTCTTTATATGTCAGTTCACTCTCACCATTTTTGAACTCATTCTTTGGCAACAAATCAAATATCACAAACTGCATACATGTTTTATCCGCATCATCTTGACCGAGTAAACCCGTTCCGATTCTGAAGTTTTCGTTATCAGAAACACCATCTATATTTCTGCGAACTAACTCACCGTCAAACACCCAGTCATCTGCATCAGAAAAAAGCTGCTCAAAGTCAGAGATAATATGCTCAAGTCCGGAGATTTCTTTGCCTTGCCTGCTGAATATTTTACCATCATAAAATGTGCCCCTTACACCGTTTAATTTTAACGAAAGTGTAAACCACTCATCTTCTTTTAATTTATATTTCTCAATACTGTATGATTGCTGGACTTCCCATTGTGGAATGAATTGCTTGCCGAATGCTTTATTTACCGACTTAACATCACATCCAAGCTTTGCCGTTTTTGTGATTATTGAGGCATAAAACTTACGCATCTCGCCATCTTGTTTATCTAGAAATACTCTAATGTTAGCAATAACTTCGTCACTACCTGTGTTATTTATCAGAATATATTCCATAAGTTCTGTAAAGGATTCAAAATTTTGAGTAGGCTGCTTGTCGGTATCTTTACTTATCTTCTTTTCGGAAATACCCGTAACCAGAAAGGGGTTTAAAAGAAAATTGATATATGACTTAAATAATTCATTCTCACTGTTCTCAATTAAAATATCTCTTTTTGCCAAACTTGAACTTGTTGAAGTCAATAGTTCAAATAGTTCTCTTATATTATTATCTGCAGTATAATTGCTCAAAACAGTCCCTCCCGATATACCTTACTTGCATTATTTCTGCTTCTTTTGCACATACACAGCAGTAATAATTGTCTTTTTTAAAATATTTTTTATCACATATTGATTCTGATGCTATAGTGTTTAGCTCTAGTGTTATCCCGACCCCTGATTGTTTTAAATAGCTTTCTTTCATAGTCCATATCTTGCAAAAATAATCATTAGGAGTCGAAGATTTTAGAAACAGTTCATATTCATCAGATGTCAATACTCGTTTAGCTACCTTGTCAGAAATATGATTTATCTTTTGAACATCCACGCCAACGGAAACATTTGATATTGCGCAAGCTGCAATATTATGTGAATGACTGAGACTAAAGTGAATATTAGGATAATCCTTCAAATATGGCTTTCCTCTTTCAGCATAATCAAACTCAACAATCTCATCAATACCGTATACGTCGCGCAACCCTAGGCGTAACAATAAATAAACAGCAACTGATGCATTCTTATTTAACGATGAATGTAGTCGTTGATACTTTGTAAAACGGTCATTTGAAAGCAGTTTTTGAAACTTTTCTGAGAAATTATCGTCTAACATTTCCAGTTCATCAATGATATATAGCATAACCTGTTTATTATAACACGTTGACATTACAATATCACTATGATAATTTAAAAAACAAGACATCGTCCAATATTATTAAGACGTTTACAGGAGAGGAATCATAATATGTTTAAGTTGTATTGTAGAATTTATCAATTCATTTTTAAGTGTGCTGCATATTGTTTGCCTTGGCGTAAGCCTGAATTACTTGAGGGCGCAGGTAGTATAGATAAGCTCCCTGCCTTGATTAAGCAACGTGGAATAAATACAGTACTGCTCGTCACAGACAGCACTATAATGTCTCTCGGTCTTACAGATGAATTGCAAGCTGCACTTCGTGATGCAGACATACAAACAGCTATATATGATAAGACCGTACCAAATCCAACATTAGAAAACATTGAAGACGCGTATAAAATCTATAAGGAAAATAATTGTAAAGGCATAATTGCATTCGGTGGCGGTTCTCCCATGGATTGTGCAAAAGGTGTCGGTGTGCGAGTAGCCAGACCACGTACCGACATAAGACGAATGAAAGGCTTGTTGAAAGTTATAGTACCTCTTCCACAAATATTTGCAATCCCAACAACTGCCGGAACAGGCAGCGAAACAACTGTCGCCGCCGTTGTCGTAGATAGTAAAACTAAAGACAAGTATGCACTAATGGATCCAACATTAATACCACGTGTTGCAGTTCTTGATCCAACACTTACTCTGAAGTTGCCTCCATTTGTAACTGCGACAACAGGTATGGATACTCTTTGCCATGCCATAGAAGCTTATATCGGCAGAAGTAATACAAAGACAACAAGAGAAATGGCAAAATTAGCCACTAAACTTGTCTTTGAAAATTTGTATACAGCATACTCAGATGGAATGAATGTTCAAGCTCGCACTAATATGCTAAAAGCTGCATACTGTGGCGGTGTTGCGTTTACGCGTGCATATGTAGGAAATGTGCATGCTGTTGCCCATGCTTTAGGTGGCACATATGGTGTTGCCCATGGACTAGCCAATGCAGTCGTTCTCCCCTATGTCTTGGACGATTATGGTACAAAAATATACAAGTCACTCGCTGAACTTGCAGATGTGGTCGGCATAAAAGGCAATACTAACGAGCAAAGAGCAAAAGGTTTTATAACAGCAATTAGAGAACTAAATTTAAAGATGAACATTCCAACGACAATTGATGAAATCGAAGAGGAAGATATTCCTGCACTTGCAAAACATTCACATAAAGAAGCAAACCCAACATATCCTGTTCCGCGCATTTTCTCCCAAGCTGATTTCACAAGTATTTACGAACGTCTTATGGGAAAATCCGGAATAAATGGTTATGCAGGTAAAATGGCTCGCATAGATTTAACAAGTGGCGATATTTCGAACTTTATGCTTCCAAAAGATGATTTGAAAAAATATATTGGCGGAAAAGGATTGGCAGCAAAGATTATATATGACTCTCTTGACAGAAAAATAGAAGCATTTTCCGATGAAAACCTCATCGTTATCACTACCTCCCCCCTTAATAGATCCAGCTTCCCAAGTTCATCAAGATATAATATTTCCACAATATCTCCACTTACAGGTCTACTTGTCTCTTCAAACTGTGGTGGTGATTTTGGCTTGAAACTTAAAGCTGCCGGATATGACGCCATCGTAATCTCCGGAAAAGCATCGAGTAAAACCTATATCGATATCAATGAAAATGGAATCGAACTAAAAGACGCAACTGCTATGTGGGGCAAAACCACAACCGAAACAAAAGAAATGCTCGGCGATGGCGGTAAATTAGTAATAGGAGCTGCCGGTGAAAATCTCGTTCGATATGCATGTGTCGTAAATCAAGAACGTGTTGCAGGACGAGGCGGTGTTGGCGCTATTTTTGGGTACAAACAAATAAAAGCTATCGTTGTAAACGGCAATGCAGCTGCTATTAAAATTGCTAATAGCGCACGTTTAAAGAAACTCAATGCTAAGTGGATTTCGACACTAAAGAACCATCCTCTAACGGGTAAGCAATTACCGGAAATGGGTACTGCTGCTCTTGTCAGGCAAATGCAAGAACGTGGTTTGTTAGCAACAAAGAACTTCCAATATGGCACATTTGATAATTATGATAAAGTAAGTGGAGAAACTCTTCGTGATAATTATCTGATCAAGACTAAAGGCTGTTTGAGTTGTCCGGTAAAATGCGGACGTATTGTTGAACATGAGGGTATTGAAATAAAAGGACCTGAGTTGGAAACAATCGGTCTTCTAGGTCCTAATCTTATGCATGATGATTTAGAACGAATAATTAGAGTAAACTATTTATGTGATGAATACGGAATGGACACAATGTCTTTTGGGGGCTCGGTTGGTTTTGCAATGGAGCTCAGTGAAAAAGAACTTTGGAATAATGGTTTAAAATTCGGTGAGTGTGAGAATCTTGAAGAGCTTGTGTCAAAAGTAGCAACACGAGATGGAATCGGTGATGACATTGCCGATGGTGTCAGGCTCATGTCTGTGAAGTACGGTGGCAAGGAATTCGCAGTTCACAGTAAAGGGATGGAGCTTGCAGCATATGACCCTCGCGCTGCACAAGGCATGGGACTCGGATACGCAACCGCAAACCGTGGTGGATGTCACTTGAATGGCGGCTATCTGGTTGTAATGGAAGGTTTGGGGCTAGGTGTGAGTGGCAATACTACAAGAGGCAAATCGGCATTCGCTGTGTTTTTCCAAGACTTGATGGAATCAGCGTCTGCTTTGGGCGCATGTCTATTCACAACATACGCAGTATTCCCTCCTGTTTCTATACATAATCAAAAAAATATCATCGTAAAAATGGTATATTCTATGATGCCAAATTTTGGTGGAGCAGTCGCATTTATTCATAGGCATCCATGGATAATGGACTTTAATATTTCAGCTATGATTCCTTTCCCCTTTGCATATCAACAAGTTACGGGGAATAAAATGGACATTGGCAAATTTGTTCAAACAGGTGAACGAATTTTCAATCTCGAAAGAATGATAAACATCCGTCAAGGTTTAACCGATGGTGATACTTTACCTGCAAGACTTGTAGATCAGCCACAAAAAGACGGAAATGAGAAAAGCATTGTGCACTTGGCTCCAATGCTGAAAAAGTATTATAAAATACGCCGTTGGGATGCTAATGGTGTGCCAACAGCGAAGTTATTAAGGAAGCTCGGGATATGACGGAATGGCGGAAAACAGCTTGCAATGAGTAGAGTCAAGAATTTCTTATAAGTTTCTCAACAATTTTTTCCGCTAATCCATGTGGATCAAGTGAATATACCTTCATCAATTCATCGACTGTGCCGACCGGTGCTACTGTATCGCCAAGATTTATCGGTATTATTCTGCCTTCGAATCCGGATTCATAAAACTCTAGTGCAAATTTTGAGGCTAAACAACCGCCTGATACACATTCTTCAGCAATGACAACCGTATCTGTGTCACTTATCATGCCTCCAAATGATTCATATGTCAGGTTGCTTATCTCGGTCAGTTTTATTACCTTGACGCTTATATTTTGCTCTGCAAGCAATTCAGCAGCTTTCATGGCATTATCAATCAGTCTGCCGTAACTCAATATAACTACATCGTTACCGTCTCTTAGTACTATTGGCTTATATGTTGGACTACTGTGCATATAATCGCAACCTTCTCCTCTCGGATATCGAATCGCAACCGGACCATCTACTTCATAGATAGCATATCTCAACATCTCATCCAGTTCGGAAATTCCTGACGGACAAAGAATCGTCATATTTGGCATTTGTAAGAAAATACCTACATCATATATACCTTGATGTGTCTGACCATCATCAGCAACAAATCCAGCACGATCAATTGCAAAGACAACGTGTAAATTCGACAAACAAACATCATGGAAAATCATGTCATAAGCTCGTTGAACAAATGTCGAATAAATTGCACAGACAGGAATCATACCTTGCTTTGCAAGACCTCCTGCCATTGTTACAGCGTGCCCTTCTGCAATTCCCACATCGAAGAATCTATCTTCAAACAACTCCGCAAAATTGTCAAGACCTGTACCGGACTGCATTGCAGCAGTAATTGCACATATTTTTTTATCATTAGAAGCAAGCGTAACAAGAGTATCACCAAAAGCAGAAGCAAATGTTTCCGATTGTGGTGCGTCAGATTCACCATTCATTATATTGAACTTTGAAACGCCGTGGTATATCTCAGGGCTTTCTTCTGCATACTTGTACCCCTTACCTTTGGTTGTTGTAAGGTGAATGATTGTTGGCTTTGAAAGGTCTCTTGCAATTTTTAGTAGTTTACAAACCTCTTTTATATCGTGTCCATCAGCAGGACCCAGATATACAAATCCCATATTTTCGAACATACTTGATGGCAATAGCGCGTCTTTTATACCTGACTTTATTCTACGAAGACAGCCGTCGATTTTCTTTCCGATTAAAGGAATCTTTGCGATTGTTTTGCGATAGAACTTTTTAAATGATAAATAATACCTACGCACACGCAGACGCGCAAGATGTCTTGACAATCCGCCGACATTCTCAGTAATTGACATTTCATTGTCATTTAAAATAACTATTAGTGGTTCACCACTATGTCCGGCATCTGCTAAACCTTCATAAGCCAGTCCACCTGTCAGCGCACCATCTCCAATAAGAGCAACAACCGAATAATCTTCTTCCATTGCGGTTCTAGCCCTTGCCATCCCAAGTGCAACTGATACTGATGTGGATGCATGTCCACTTATGAATGCATCATGAATGCTTTCTACAGGATTTGGAAAACCGGATACTCCATCAAAGCCTCGCAGTTTATCAAATTCGTCTTTACGCCCGGTCAATATTTTATGTGTATAACATTGATGTCCGACATCAAAAATTAATCTATCAGTTTCTGTATTGAATACATTGTGAATTGCAACAGAGATTTCAACAACACCCAGATTTGATGCCAGGTGTCCTCCTGTTTTTGAAACATTTGACAAAAGGAAAGACCGCAAGTCCTCACACAATGTGTAAAGTTCTGCGATACTCATATTTCGTATATCTTTAGGTGTATTAAGCTTTTCTAAAATACTCATAAACTTCTATTACTATTTCTATATTTAATAACATTGCTATAATTTGCATACTGGAGCATTGTGGCAACTCTAACATAGAAACGAATATAAATCAACCGGTCAACCGGATAATTGTATATTTATTCTTAATATTCAGCGAGCCAGCTTTTACCAATCTTCAGCTAGATATATTATTTCACAATTAAAGTCGCTATTCGATAAAGTTACAACCCCATATGACGCTTTTCTTCTACTAAAATGATGCTCCATTTGCCCTGGATTCATAAAAGTAATTCCATTTTTCTCAACAATGCATGCTTTGTGTGTATGCCCAAATAACACCAGATTTGCTTCCAGCTCACTCGCTCTAAGTGTCAAACGCGAAAGATCTTCTTTAACATAGTATCCATGTCCGTGAGTTAAAAACAATTTCAACTCTCCCAATGATATAAACAACTCGTCATCGCCATATGAAATATAATCACAGTTCCCTTTCAACATATGGTGCGTTATATTGGGAAATCTTGCTTTTATCTTTCTCGCATCGTCAATGCAATCGCCCAAGTGAATAACTGCGTCCGGACTTGTTTTTTCAATAACATAACTCATACGCCGAGTATCACGATGTGAATCTGAAAAGACTATTATTTTTGTTGCATTAGACGTGTTGTTTTCTGTTTGCATAATCATGTCCCTTATTAATGAATCGTACTAATAATCATCCTCTTTCATGAGATCATGAGAGTTTTGTGCCTAAGAAATCCGAAATGAATGATTATCAGTATGATTATAGTACGAAAGGTATATTGATTCAAGATAAATATAATTCCGCTAAGAAATCCACTTAGGAACTGTCAAACAATAACTTGGACAGCTCCTTACAAGCACACTACAAATCAATAATATGTTCCGGAATATTGATAATAATCGTACACATCTTCTTGTGGTTGCAAATTAACCAGCTCATCAACAAATTTCAATACTTGTCGTGTATACCGTGTTCCATTTCTTACGTTTTTCGGATTGCGCCCTGTCGAGTGCCAAAATAGTAATTGGATATATCCGTGATCTGTGCTCAAATCCAAATTATATTTATCTCGTGCATATGACCACATTTCCATCAGAGTTAACAGGTTGTCATATGGATTAAATAAGTCCCGACTTTTATAATTATCAGTGAATCTTTCTATTTGGCGCGTTGTAATCCAAAATGGTGATATTTGAGCTAACCCTCTCCAATTTCCTGTTTTATTATGTGCTCTTGGATTAAATGTGCTTTCATGTACAATCATTCCCATAATTATTTTTTCGCAAAAATCATACTCTTGTGCAAAATCCCGTATCATATGTTGTATTTCCGGGGATGCATTAACTCTAGTTCCGTTTTTGTAAACTTCATATAATGCTTCTAATGGCGGCTCTCCTATAAATTCTACTAATTGTTCTGCTGCCGTTGCAACTACACTCATCGATAATAATATTGCTAGTATCAAAAATAATGATACTATTTTAGTAATTCTTCTCATTTCCTTGCCTTTCAGAATTTTTCACACGAAAATTTGCTTTGAGGACACTTCAATAGTTTTAATAACTCTTGCTTTTTCCTCAAAACACCGTACAAAATTAAAAACCCTAGAGCGCATATGTCTCTAGGGTTTCCTAGTGGCACGCCTAGCACGATTCGAACGTGCGACCCTCTGCTTAGAAGGCAGATGCTCTATCCTGCTGAGCTATAGGCGCATACAAAACCGATCTTAAATATGTAAACCTACGCGTTCATCTTTAGCCTGCAAGATTATACAACGACATAATGCCGTTGTCAAGTTAATCTGCACATTTCCATCGTATTTATAGTGATAAGTGCCATTATTCATATGTTTATAACAGTTCTAACTTGCGAAAATAATACCTAGCACTCTACTATTTCCCCCGGATTTTCAAGCATGTACCCACCTAGTGTGTCCAGTCGCTCACGTAATTCATCAGATTTCAACACTTTGAGCAAATGCTGAACTTCCGGAAGTTCCCATGCGTGATCCGGTATTAGAAAATCATATTGTTCATCGCAAATATGTAAAAAGTCCAAATCATACATTTTTGCTGCCGAGTAAACCCCTAACCCAACATCTGCTGAATCTGCAGCAATTAATGATGCAACGGAAGTATGTGTGAACTCTTCCCTATCATAACCATGTATTTTTGTCGTATCTATATTATTCTGCTTACACAAATAGTCCATTAGAATTCGCGTACCCGAACCCTTTTGTCTATTTACAAATCTTATGTTATCTTGACTAATATCGTCAACATTACTGATTCCCTTTGGATTTCCCTTTTGCAAAATCAGCCCTTGCATTCTTTTAACACAGTGCACTAACTTAACTTTTCTATCAGGAATTAATTTTTGTACAAATGACTTATTATACTCGCCTGTTTTTTCATCAAGCAGGTGAGTTCCTGCAATATGAGCTTCGCCTTTTCTAATAGCCAAAAGCCCACTCATACTTCCCACATGTGAAGACGTAATAGATATATTTCCGTACTCACGTTTGAGAATGTCGTTAAGCTCATCAATTAATGGATCATGACTTCCAATAATTACAATGCTTTTACGCAACTCTTCTTCACTACGTAGCAATCTGACATTGACACATGCTCCACCTTCATAACCCTCGACACCTTGAGGAACTTCCAAAATCCCATCTGCTCTCATAAACGACGTTACAATTCCACTTCCACGACTTAGTGGCGAAGCTATTAACTTATCATGAACATATCCCATACGAACACGTACAAATTCACAATATTTCAAAGTAGAAACAACTGATCTTGATAACGTCGCATCTAAGTACTTCGCACTCTCGCTTGAAGTTTTGCAAAGAAAATCAACTATAGGACGCACCAATTGCTCTAGCACAATAATCCCTGACACGGGATAACCGGGTATTCCAACAACAGCTTTTTCTCCGCAGTAACCAAGAATTGCGGGTTTTCCCGGCTTGATAGCAATACCATGATACAGTACTGTACCAACTTGATCGATTACTTTTGCAGAATAATCCTCCCTCCCTGCTGACGAACCTGCTCCAAGCAAAACAATATCACACTCCAAAAGTGCAGTATCAAGTGTCTCGCGTATAAGTAATGCGTCATCTTTTACAATTGGATATATTACGGTTTCTGCTCCCCATTCATGAAGCATTGCGGAAAATATCGCCGAATTAAACTCAGGAATATCCCCACTCTTCAATTCTGCACTTGGTAAAACAATCTCATCGCCTGTTGGTATAAAACCAACAACGGGCTTTTTTATTATGTGCACATCTGTAACACCACTTGCAATCATAGCACCAAGTGCAGAAGGTGTTATCTTTGAAAAAGATGGTAAAATCATCTCTCCGGCACAAATATCTTCACCGATTTGCCTGATATGTTGCCAAGGAGCTGCAGCCTCAAAAAGACGAATAACTCCATCCTCGTTGTCAGAAAAAATAACATCCTCAATCATAATGACAGCATCACAATCATCAGGCAAAGCATCACCTGTATCAATGAACTTATACTGCTCACGAGATAAAGTTACAGGAGTCGTCTCACTAGCACCAAAAGTTAATCTGGCATCAAGTGCAATACCATCCATTGCAGCAGCATTATAATGAGGCACACAAATATCAGCATAAACAGCCCCACTAGTCACCCTACCAGAAGCCTCTGTAACATGGACAACCTCTTCTCGCCAACTCATGCCGTTGGAGAGAAGAGCATTAAGATAATCCTCCCGTGCTTTCCCAAGTTCGATATTGGTTAAATATTTAAAGTTCATAAATATTCCCTTTCACCTTCGTTACCTTTTTGCAAAATCAAAAATAAACCACTTTAACAGCTTCACCCTTAGCAAGCCCTTCACAATCTCTGGGCACGCATATATAACCATCTACACCCGATAAGCTGGAAATCAAACCTGACTTTCCCCTAATCGGACGAGCAACATATACACCATCAACCTCAATAAGCGACACACCAATATACTCTGCCCTGCCATGATTTGAAGAAATCGCTTCAGCGAGTCGGGCATCGACGCTATAACGCTTCACATTTGATCCTAAAAGTCTATTTATCAACGGACGAACAAATAGCTCAGTCACCATGTATGCAGCCACCGGATGACCAGGCAAACCAAAAACAAGCTTGCCACGAACTATGCCTAATATCGTTGGCTTTCCCGGTTTCATTGCAATCCCGTGTAATAGTAACTCACCCTCGGACTCAATTACCCGTGCAGTCATATCTCTAGCACCAGCAGAAGAACCGCCGGAAATAAGACATATATCACAAGTCTCAACTGCTGACAAAACAGCATTACGAATTGCTTGCTCATCATCCTTGACTATACCGAAATCCATAGCCTTTGCGCCAAGCTGTGTCACAGTAGCAAGCAGCATCGGTGTGTTTATGTCACGTACTTGACCACCAACTGGAACACGTGAAGTCGGGACAAGTTCATCACCTGTCGAAATGACACCAACAACAGGCTCAACGCGCACCTCCACCCTATCATGTCCAAGAGCAGCTAATATACCTATATCATGTGGAGTCAATACTGTGCCGTCTTTCAAAACTTCTTGTCCAATGCGTACATCGTCACCATTGAAAATAACATTATTTCCTGGAGCTACGGGCTTTTGAATGCCCACAATATTCTCACCATAATTTTCGCTGTGTTCAACCATTACCACAGCATCAGCACTTTCTGGCAATTCTCCACCAGTTGAAACAATCGCACAATCACCTGTAGCAAGCGCCACATCGGCAGACTCTCCCATCAGAACTTCTGAAACAATATTAAGAATAGCCGGAATACTCTCGTTACAACCAAATGTATCCGAAGCACGTACAGCATACCCATCAACTGTAGAACGATTAAAGTTCGGTACATTTTCATCCGATGATATATTAAAGTGCAAAACTCGTCCACATGCATTCAACAAGTCAACGAGTTCTGATTTGGAATCAAAACTCAAATACAACGAATCTATTATTTTTATAACTTCATCGGGCGTTTTTACATTTAACAAAACTCCACCTCACTAACTCTATTGTAATTATCAGTTCATTTTTTGTCAATGTCATCTTAAGGAGGAAAGATCATGTCACTTCCGAAAACACACCAACTCAGACTTGGTGAAGTACTACTTGAATCAGGATATTTAACTGAGGAAGAGCTTAACAAGGCTCTCAGCATACAACAGTCATCACCAACGAGAAAGCGACTAGGTGAGGTTTTGATCGAAACCGGTATTATAACAGAGGATCGATTAAATACTGCACTTTCGACACGCCTTGGGATAAAGTATGTTCCAATCAGTGAATGTCCTATAGAACTTAGCGCAGTTGCATTAATTCCAAAATCAGTTGCATTGAAGCATTGCCTGATAGCGATAAAAGTTGATCGAAACATATTACACATATTAATCAATGACCCACTTAACTATTATGCAATTGAAGATGTAAAGTTAATATCTCGTGCTCAACATGTCGAAAGCATGGTCTGCAAACGTGATGAAATTCTGCATGCCATAAACGAAAGCTATTCAGAAATCGAAACACAAAATGCAACTCGTAGTGCTAACGAAGCTGCAGGTGAAACCAGTGCGCTTACATATGTCGATATTTCTGAAACAGCTGACGATACACCGGTTGTAACATTGATAAATTCAATGCTAAACAAAGCACATAGTGCTGGTGCTAGTGATATTCATATTGAACCATTTGAAAACCAAACACAGATAAGAATTCGTGTTGATGGTCAAATCGTTGATTATACGACATTATCACAATCACTACACAGCTCAATGACTGCTCGAATAAAGATACTTAGCGGAATGGACATTGCTGAAAAACGTGCTCCGCAAGATGGTCACTTCCGTGCAATGCTTGAAGATGCAGAGCTCAATGTACGTGTATCATCAATTCCAACTCTATATGGAGAGAAAATTGTTCTGCGATTTCTTAGTCAAACAGCCGTGCTTGATAACGCCACAACCTTTGGAATGCAACAAGATGATTATGACAAAATGTTGTCATTATTGCAATCCCCCCATGGTTTGATTTATATCACCGGACCTACAGGTAGTGGAAAAACAACAACATTATATATGCTGGTTGAACTATTATCAAAACGAAATGTAAATATTGCTACTGTCGAAGACCCTGTAGAGAAGGCAATACATAAAGTCAATCAAACGCAAATCAATCCACTAGCCGGATTGACTTTTGAAACCGGATTACGCTCTATACTACGTCAAGATCCGGATATAATAATGATTGGTGAAACACGTGACACAGAAACAGCAAGTATATCTGTTCGCTCGGCTCTTACAGGGCATCTGGTGCTATCCTCATTACACACCAATGACTCAGTCTCTGCAATAGTGCGACTCATTGATATGGGTGTCGAAGACTATTTAGTATCCAATTCACTCGTCGGCGTTGTCGCGCAACGATTAGTCAAGAAAATCTGTCCATTTTGTCGTGAAGAATATGAGGCAACTGAATCAGATATGCGCTCTATGAACACAACAGATATAAAAGTACTTGCAAGAGGACGTGGATGTCATAACTGCAATAATACAGGATATAAAGGAAGAGTTGCAATACATGAAATACTAACAATTGATGCAAAAATCAGAAACCTCATAACACACAGCTCCGGGATTGATGAAGTATATGCCTATGTAAGAGAAAATAATATGATAAAAAGTCTACAGACAAGCCTTATTAGTCTTGTTAAGGAAAGAAAAACAACATTAGAAGAACTACTTAAGCTTACATATTTCGTACAGTAATATTGTGAGGTGACATTAGTTTGAATGAATTCAAACTAACGAAAGAATATGCCACTTGCTCTCCCTATGGGAAACCGCAAGTGAAGCATGAAATGACCGTCCCTTCTCATGGTCATTTTGTGTCTAGAGATTTTCGAAAGGAATGGTCATTATAATGCATATCAATGAACTGCTTGCAAAAGCAAGAGCTGAACGAGCAAGTGATGTCCACATTACAGTTCAACGTAATCCCCTATTTCGCATAGATGGGGTGCTGCACGAGACAGCATATTTGCTTAACATACCTGAAAAGCGCGAAATGGTGCTTTCTCTTCTTACTGAAAAGCAACGTAAGAAAGTCGAAAACACCATTGATGTTGACACGAGCTATGAAACTGATGATGGCTTGCGCTATCGTGTTAATGTGTTCTATCAACAGCAGCAAATCGCCGCTGCCATAAGACTTCTCAATGAACAGATACCCACATTTGACGAGTTGGGACTCCCAGACTCACTTCGATCACTTGCTGATGAGCCTCGTGGACTTATTCTAGTAACTGGACCAACCGGAAGCGGTAAATCTACCACTCTTGCAGCAATGGTTGACTACATCAACACGAAAAAAGCATGCCATATTTTAACTATTGAAGACCCCGTTGAATATGTATACAAGCAAAAAATGGCAATGATACATCAACGCAATGTTGGTGAAGATGTGGAAAGTTTTTCTGGTGCGTTAAAGAGTGCAATGCGCGAAGACCCTGATGTTATACTTGTTGGAGAAATGCGAGATTTTGAGACAATATCTGCAGCAATAACTGCCGCTGAGACAGGGCATCTGGTTCTCTCCACACTACACACCACCGGTGCAGCAATGACAATTGATCGAATCATTGATGTATTCCCACCCCATAGTCAACAACAAATTCGCACACAACTCTCAGCTGTACTTAGAGGCGTCATTACACAAACTCTATTACCGAAAGCGAGTGGTATTGGTCGTGTTGCGGCATTTGAAATTATGATAGGAACAGACGCTGTTTCTACTTTAGTACGAGAAAGCAAAGGACATCAACTCAACTCAATCATACAAACAAGCTCACGTCAAGGTATGGTCTTACTTGATGACTATCTTGCCAATTTGGTAAGAAGCGGCGTAATAAAAAAAGAAGCAGCTCTTGAAAAAGCTACAAATAAGACAGAATTTCTTTCAGCTATCGAGCGCATCTAATATTATTATTTGAAATGGCTAATTTTTATCAATAATTACACGAAGATATAGTATAAGAGCTACTCGTTATATATTAATATTACGAGCAAAATATTAAACAACAACAAATTATATGGTAATGGAAAGGAATAAGGAAATGAAACTTCAAAAAATTCTCAAGAATAGAAAAGGCTTCACATTAATGGAGCTAATCATCGTCCTTGTCATTGTCGCTATATTAGCAGCCGCGCTTATCCCGTCGTTTCTAAACTTTGCAACCCGAGCACGCGAGGAATCACTGTATGCTCAAGCCAGAGTAGGTATGGTCGCCGCGCAGGTACTGATAACAGAAAGTGGTAAGCCGATAGCCGATGCAAAAGATGACAGAGTTACGCTTACATATGACCAATTTATTAGTAGAGTAAGAACCTCAACAGAAGGTGTAGATTTTTATAATTTAGTAGTGGATGACGTAGATAATCCAGACGGATTTTCTGACTTCGTTATTGCTAAAGGTGGTCTTCGTATTGTAGGAATAACATATGAAAAAAATACTGATGAAAAAGTAATTATCACACCTCCCGCATAGTCAATAATTTTTGATAATATCAAGTAATGCAAAATATTAATTACTTTATTTTCAGCTGAACCTCGCTGTAATTAACATATTCCCAGCGCCCGCTTCATAAAAATGCAAGCGGGCGCACAAATAGTAAGGAAGCATAGAATAATGATGTATGACTTAATCACAATCTACACATTTCTTGTAATCGTTGGAGCTTGCATTGGTAGCTTCATCAATGTTGTTATATCGCGCTTGCCGATTAAAGGCGCGTTTTTAGCAAGTAAACGCTCGCGTTGTCTGAAATGTGATAAAGAACTAAAACCATATGATATGATTCCAATTCTTTCCTGGCTAATTCTAAAAGGGCATTGCAGAAATTGTAAAATGAAAATCCCAATTCAATATCCTCTGGTTGAACTATCTTGCGCACTCCTTGCAGTTGTGACCTTTATGCGATTTGGTTTAAGTCTTGAAACAATTCTCGCATTTGGTGTGACAGTTACCCTACTTGCAATCTCAGTGATTGATTTGCAGACATCAAAAATACCAAACTCACTAGTAATTGCAATTGCCGTTTTCGCTGTTGCCGCAATTTGGTTTTTTCCGCATGCCACACTGCTTGAACGAGTTATCGGCTTTTTCATAATAAGCATACCATTGCTCATTATCACTCTAGTAGTAAATGGAGCATTCGGCGGCGGTGACATTAAACTAATGGCAGCATGCGGTTTTTTACTCGGCTGGCAAGACACATTACTAGCGTTCTTCATAGCACTACTACTAGGCGGAGTCTGCGCAATATTTCTCATATCTACCGGCAAACGAGCTCGTGGCGAACATATGGTCTTTGGACCTGCAATTAGTCTTGGTGTGGCAATCTCACTCTTTTTTGGATATGACATCATTTCTTGGTATCTCACACTAATTACCTTTTAGCCTAAACTATATTGAACATATTTTTATTTTGAGTAACAATTATTATAAATATGGAGAATTGTGATCATGCCTAGATATACATATTTAGCAATTAACCTAACAAATAATAAAGTACACGGAGAGCTAGACGCGCGTGATGATGAAGATTTACGGCGTTTACTTCGAGCTCAAAACCTTGTGCCAACTAAATACAAGGAAATTGAAGACAAGAGCACTGTCTATCATATGAAAGCAAATGACGTTGGCGAGTTTTCTAGACAGCTTGCCGGTATGCTCGCAAGTGGTATAACCATTTTGCGTGCAATGGAAATTTTAAAGAACCGTGATTTTTCGCCTAAAATAGTTGCAATCTATTCGAAACTACATAGAGATGTTCAAATGGGACATACTCTTTCTGAGGCTATGCGATTACAAGGAAAGGCATTTCCTGATTTATTAGTAAATATGTATGCATCAGGTGAAGCTAGCGGTCAATTAGAGAAAGTTGCCGAGAAGATGGCGGTGCACTATGAAAAGGAACATCGGTTAAATTCAAAAGCAAAAGCTGCTATGACCTATCCTATGATACTTCTTGTAACTACCATTGTCGTTGTGTTACTTTTATTCACCCTCATTCTTCCCAACCTGCTCAGTGCATTTGAAGGATTCGATTTGCCTGCGATCACTCGGGCAATGCTATCAATCAGCACATTCATGGTCAGCTATTGGTATATCGTAATTATCGGTATTCTCATAATCGTTCTCGCAATTCAAATGCTTATGACAATAGAGACGGTTAGATATCAGTTCGATAAATTAAAACTGAAAATTGTGAAAGTCGGCAAACTGCTCAAAATTATCTATACAGCGAGATTTGCCAGAACACTTTCTTCATTATATTCAAGTGGGATACCAATGATTCGTGCTCTTGAAATTACATCTACCATCATTAACAACAAGTATATTGCTGAACAATTTACAGATGTGATAACTAATGTTCGAAATGGTGATTCCCTCTCATCCTCAATTGGGAAAGTTGAAGGGTTCGACAAGAAACTTTCGACAACCATCATGATTGGCGAGGAATCCGGAAGACTTGATTCCATGCTTGAATCAACTGCTGAAAGTTTTGACTATGAATCCGAGATCGCCCTGGACAAACTTGTACAACTTATTCAGCCCATCATGATTATTATAATGGCTGCGATAATAGGTACAATCATGTTAGCAGTAATGTTGGCAGTAATGTCAATTTATCAAGGCGTAGGCGCATAACCAAAGGCTGTGAAGCGTATTTAGTTGACAAATACTCTACTTTGATATAGCACCCTCATATTTGAAAGGTGACAAATTTGGATAAATTCAAACTTCCGCAAGAATGTGCCAATTCGCTCTCCCTATTGGAAACCGCAAATTAATGCACGAAATGACCATTCCATATTCATGGTTGTTTTGTGATTAGCAAGTACGAAAGGAATGGTCATACCAATGAAAACGTCAGTTCATATTTCAACAGATATGGTGAAAGTTGTATCATACACAAAGTCAGGAACACATATAACCGTAAAAGACTATTCAAGTTATCCACTTCCGGAGGAATGCATGTTGAGTGGAGTTATTCTCGATGTCAACCCAATTCTCGAAGCTCTGCGTTCACTTAAATCTGCTAATCAACATTTGTTTAAAGAAACATCATTGGTTATAGACGGCAACTTTGTATATTCAAAAAAGATAACTATTCCTAACAAGCTTAACAAACTAATGTGTGACGAGATTATTCGTGATGAATTTTCAGAAATTTCTACAGACTCAGAAAACTTAATTTGCGACTACTCTACTCTTGGATATAATTCCGATGGTTCAAAAAATATACTTGCTTGTGCCATCGAGAGTTCTCATGCTCAATCATATATCTCTCTTTTCAATGCGGCAGATATCAAGCTCACATCCCTCCATCTTGGAATATTTACAGTTTTGCAGTTTGTTAGCAGCATCACAAAATTGGAACATGAATCATTTGTTCTAAATTTGGTTGATGATGTTGTAATGCTTTCAATGATTTTCCAAAATGGTGATAATGTTTTTCAATCAAGAACAAGGCTTTACGGTGATGATCGTTCAGCGTTGGTCAATGGCACACTAGACGAACTTTCCGGTATCATCCAATTTAATAGATCTCAAAACTTTGACGAAATAAAGTATTGCTATTATCTGGGACTTACTGACTCTGATATGGAAGAAATAATACGCGATACCTCATATCCTGAGATTAGCTTTTCAAAACTTAACTTATACAAAAATGCTAAAAAAGCAGAAATTCTTCCACCAAATGCTCACTTTGCTTACTTTAATGCATTAATGCCGGATTCAAAAAACGACATACTTTATTGCATAAAAATGTTGAATAAAGCCAAGCAACTTAGACAGCCAAAAAGAACATGGATTCCTGTCCTCGCAGCTGTTTTTATAATGGTTGCAACGACAATAACCGGTCTGTGGATATTGACATCAAGTGTTGAGCGAGATATCCGTGAGATAAATGAATTTCTCGAAGCTCCATATACTGTTGCTGAAAGGAATAGATTAGAGGAACTTGATTTCAACACAACTCATATAACTACACTTTATGAGTCTGCTATAGATATGCAAGGAGAAACAGATAGTGAGCACAACATAAATAGACAAATCCTCGATAGTCTTATGAATACCGCCGGAGAGATTGTCGAAATAAATGGAATAAACTTCAACTATTCTAATGGTACGATTACTGTTTCCTGTTCAAGTTCAACAGAGTACGACGCATCAGCATTTGTTGAGTTATTGAGAACAAATTCAATGCTTACAAACTTTAATGTCTATTATACCGGCTACGCTACAGGTGCAGATGGGGTATTTATATTCAGCATTGATGTAGTAATTCCCGTATAATACTAATACTTTGTACAAAGTCTAAATAACCGAAGGGAATGATTATTCATGACAAAACGTGGTTTGAGTAAGCGAGAAAGAATACTCTTTTTCATTGCATTATTGCTTTTATTAACCTACTTGACTGTTCAGTTTGCAATCTATCCATTATTCAGCAAATACATTGATGGAACCCAAGAAAGAAATCAATTGATTACTGAAAGAGCACAGGTGGAAGCTGATTTACTAAATGCAGCAGAAATTGAAGAACGCAACATGGCTGCAATAGTGAAATACGAACAGATTCTTCAAGGGTATCCGGCATTTATCCCCAATGAAGAAATTGATAGAATACTGACAGATCTATGTATCACAAACGGATTGAAGCCCACGGCTCTGCGTTTTACGAACTCATTTGGTGCTCCACAACCAGGAGATGATAGCGATGATCAATTGGAAGACTCATACCTATTTACTGTTGTCGTAGCAACAATGAATATGACAGGTAATTACTCCTCTTTGGTTGAATTAGTTGATGACATAACTGAAATGCAATTTATTCATATAACAAATCTTGGATACTCTGTCAATAACAACAGTATATCAGAAGATGAAAACGCAAATATAACAATGGCATTTGAACTTACATTTACAAATCCATAGCGCTTGAATAATATAAGGAACTGTTAAGAAATAAGTTGACGATTTTGCCGCCGAATTTTTGTTGTCATGCGGAGTGAAAAAACCGCCGGAATGCCTGTGGCCTTTCAAGGTTTTTCCGCACCACATGGCGGCAAAAAGGCAAGACAAAGCGTCGAGTTATTTCTTAACAGTTCCTAAATGAGGCTGAAGCAAAATGAGTTAAATCATCAAGTTTCAGCCTTTTTATATGTTGTATCATTAATTACTGCCCGTCCATTAATGGTGGGTTCACAGCATATGAGCGTGAAATTGATGCACCGGTGCTGCTTGAGCTTACCGTTACTGTTATTAAAAAGTCAGGTGCATCGGTTGCGGGTGTTACCACGAAGCTAACATCTTTACCTTTATAGAAATTCTTAGGAAATACTATACTGTCATTCTTTTGCAATATACCGTCGACAACACTATAAGTTATTAATGATGAATCAACAATCATTATCACAGAGTTATCTGTGATATTTTTAACATCTGAAGCTTGCATCATACTGCTAACAATCGTGTTCCCAACATTATCAAGAAGCAAATTATACTCAGCAATATCATTTGCTCTAGCATAAGCTTTTAGCATTGGCGATAAAACTGATATAGCAGTCGTGGCAATAATTGCAAACAGTACACAAACAACAATAACCTCAATAAGGGTAAATCCTCTTTTTGATATGAATATCTTTCGCACTCTTTTTATAATTAGCTCTACATTCATAACCAATCCCTACCTTACTAATTAGTCATTCTGCGGGTCGTCGCAGAATGACGTTATAGTCGACTCCACCTTAACAAATGAGTCAGATTTTCGCCACCACTATGGTGTTGGAGTAAATGCTATTATCCCGTCTGCATTGTATAAATTAACTCCATGCGATACTTCAATATCTGCATCATCTGATGTGAAAGTGATTATCTCTGCCTCTCCGTCATAACTTTCTAATATTAAAGCATTAAACATATTTTGCGATGTTTCGGCATCAGCAATCGATGCAGCTGTCATCGAAGTTGAGAACCTGATTATCGTCACAATTGTAGTCAATAGAATGCTCAATATTAACAGACTAACTATTGCTTCCATGATGGTAAACCCCCTCTTCGAGCGGAGAATTTTTTTTGTTGCGCATATAGTAGATTCTAGTTGCATAATACTCTGCAATCTACTTTTCAACTGATTCAGATTCAATAATTTCATAGCTCACTAACACCCACTTACCAAAATCACTAAAATTCATCTCTCTTATTTCGCCATCGGCATTTTCGTCCGACAATATACCATCTCTATACTCGTAGGTTGCTACCGTTGTGATAAATCTAGGTGTTTCTCTCAAACTTGCAGATTCAATCTCTACGATTGTACAAACAGTCATTTGCGCATTTACTGTAGCCGTTTTTGGGATACGAGGGGTTGGTGGTATCGTTTCAGGCACTGCATCGACGGGTCCTGCAAACCTAACATCCTGGAATAGTATTTCTAACGCTATGCTTTCAACAGCACTCATATCGACTCCCGGTATATCAATATCAAGCTCAACCGTCTCAATTGGTACTTCTGAATTCGTGTTATTGTAGATTAGTTGTGCAATTTGGTATGCTAACGAATTTTCAAAATCCTCATCGAGATAATCTGTTGATGAAGGCGTCATTTCCAGACTGTGTTTAATACTTCCATGTATTGAGTCTGTCATAACTATTGCTGTATTGTACTTACTTTGTCTAACATTTGAACCAATGTTTGCACTTGCAGCAGTTAGAACGGAAGCGCCGACAGCCAAAAGCAAGAACATGATTCCAAGCACAAACATTAATGACATGCCTGATTTATCTTTCAATATTCTAGAAGCTTTGTTTATAAGTCGCATCATCAACGCCTCCATTCTCTATTTCTTTGCTCGTGATATCGCAAAATATATCGATTAACTCTGCGTCCATTACGTTTACATCTATTGTACTCATTGATTCTTCGAACAGCTCTTGCATTGCGCTTTCGCATGTATCTTTTAAAAATTCTTGTTTGAGTAAATCCAGCTCCACCAAATAGTGTAATTACGCCGGTTGCAATTGCAAAACCATCTCTACTTGTTGTGTCTTCATCACTATCAGCTATGCCATCTTCTTCGGAATTTCTAACATTGTCTGTGTAGGATTCATTTGGGCTTCCCTTTCCATTATCATCACCGGTTAATTCATCTGGTACATCTCCATATTCGCCTCCATCATCTGAGGTGTTAGATTCATTATCATTGTCACCCAAGTCATCCATACAGCTTTCATCTACTGCTATTTCATCCATTTCGCTCTCATGCATCTCGCTAAGTTCTATATTCCATTCTGATGCAGTCGTTGCTATCAACTCAGGCTCACCTTCAATAACGATAGGCCACGCGGTTGGAACACTTTGTGTTGATGATATTATGCGATTAACATATGGATAGGTGTTTTCGTAAACAAAATCGTACATAGGTGTTGATGATGGCAGCGTCCAGATCGACGGTATTTGATTTGTCCAATAAGGTAAAGCTTCAATCGTTATATATAGCTCTTCAGTATCGACCATTGTGAAATCGATTACCGGCTGTGTGAATACTATATAATCAAAGCCATTAACAGAGCTTATAGTGTTATTTTCGCTATCTATAATCATGACTTCAGATGTGGATATTCCACCGAGATAATATACTTCCATGTATTTTGCCGACGTTCCGGCTTCAGAGTTTATGATTGGATATATTTCTGTACCATTATTTGGTGCAGGTGCCAGGTAAATAACGCTTGTTATTTTTCCGGTATTTTCCCCAACCACACCGCCAGCTTTTGCTCCTGAGCCTCCTGTTGGTACAATAACATTTTCACTATTTATATCCAGAATTGAACTTACAATAGAAATATCTGTTATCATCCCTGTATTCTGCCCTGCTATTGAGCCTACATACACAGCTGAGCCTACTTGTGCATTAACATTCCCTCGTATTGGTGATGTTGATCGCGATGTACCATCAAACACTAATGTAACCCTGCTAATTGTGCCATTATTCCGGCTAAATAGGCCAACATAACTCGTTTGGACTGAAGTTCCAGACTGTGTATAGTTAATCGTTAACCCTTTTATAATATTGCCACTACCATCAAATATTCCGTCGAATATCCCCATTACAACAGCCGCCGAGTTGCCTAATGATATATTTGTAAAATCAAGGTCGCGTTCCTGTATAAAGTTAACACCTGATGTTACTGTAGGAGCACTCATTTGAATCATTTGTTGCGGAGTGCGTATATAAATTTGTGACGGATTCGTTGCAGCTGCAAAATTAGTATAAATAGACTTTGCAAAACGTGTATCTATCCAATAACCGGTTGCTTGGTCGTTTACATAAATCTCACCTGATACACCTGATGCAACCGTTGTCGGAATTACAGCATAGTAATAGCTAGTCTCAACACCAACTCCGGGTCGTGCTGTATCTATAGAATTTATATAGGTATTATTACCATTACTTGCATTTATGCTTATACCAAATGTTCCCGGTCTATCAATCATAACAGCATATCCATACCGTGTTACCTGAACATCATTATTATTGCTGAGCTCTGGTAACCCAGAACTACTCTGTGTTGAATAAAAACCAACAGTTCCATCAGAATATTCTTCAAAGTAGACAATATCCTTAGCTGTAACAGTTGCTACAGGCCATGTCATGGTTGGCGATGTGCCGAGATATGGATATGGGTTATATTCACTGAGTATTGTGTTGTTCAGTGTTAGCACAGATGACTGTCTCCAAAATTCACCAAGCTCACTACTTGCATTCAGTTCTTGTGTTGTACGAGGCTCACCGCGAACTACTGCTGATGTTGGGAAAATGTTGAAGTTTGCTGTTTGTGGTGCTTGTGTAGGGCGCAGTACTGATGAATACGTACCGGAGAGATAGTATGCATTTATTTCTGTTCCTTCTCCTGCTGCTGTGATAGGGGCAATAGCAGTAGTTGAACTTCCTGATGCTTGTGCAAGGAATAAGGCATTCTCTATTGTGCCGTCGTTTGTTCCAACAATTCCTCCTGTTTTATCTGATCCGGTAATCGGTTGTTGTGATATAGAAGTCGTTGAGTTTCCTGAAACAAAGGCAACATTTCTAACAACTCCATTGTTTATAGATGCAAAACTGCCATTATTGCTTCCATTTTGAATATATGAGTTGTAAAGTGTCAGATTTTCAATAGTTCCGTTTACTCCAATTGTATTAAATAGCCCTTTGTTATCTCTTGTAATATTTGTGCCTGTAGTTGAATTTACTAATGACAAGTTACTAATATTATTCCCTTGCCCGTTATATACACCTGTGAACTCACCACGAACTATGTTAGCAAGCTGAGCCACAGTAGGTTGATTATTGCCCGGAGGTGATACAAGACTTACTCCAAGTCCTGTTTTTGTCATATCGATATCTATCTCTTGAATAAACGTATGTTCATGATCATTGCTGCAAAGTGCAACACTCTTTTCAATGTATAGCGATATGTTTTGTAACTGCCACGGTGTGCGTATTGCATGCTCTGTTGGATGCCGATTTTTTACATTACTCAATACAGGAGGAGTGCCTGAGCCTGAACCCAGATCCACAGGATAAACTTCTTTGGCAAAGAATGGGTTAACAAATGCTTTAATTCCTGGAAGCTCAACTTTACCAGATGAGCTGGAAATGAACAGTATAATTGGCTCAATCGGATTTTGTGCACTTTCTGCTGCACTTAAAAGCAATCTTGCAGGAAAATAAACAAACTTACGTGGTTGCAATTGCGGAACTGGTAAATCCAAACCGGATAGTTGCATTTGCCCCCCCGGTCCACCAGCATTCAGTTCTGCCCACGGACTCCAGGAATTATTTATATATTGCGAGAATACCACCGGACGATTTGCGTTTGTGTTAAAGCCGGTCGGTATTTCAGCACCGTATCCTGCTTCAGTTATAATTGGATTATCATATCTTAAATAATCCATAATTCTCAAGTTGCCAGCTGCATCATAATATCGTGCAAATATTCCTATTCCACCTCCGGTATATTTTTCGTAGTAAATCAAACCCAACTCATCAGGGAGATCATTTGGTATAAAGGCGACAACTGGCCATTCTTCTCTTTCTATAGATGGAACTGTTCCTATGGGAAAAGGATATAGAAATTGTGTATGGTTTTGCATTGCATCAAAGTTTATGTTATTTGTATTATTTATAGTCCAATTATTGTTAAATTGCACTGTACTATAACTTTCTACAATGCTTTTTGTATCCATAGCAGGATAATCCAACTTTTGTCCTGTTGCCCTGAGATTATAGTCAGTATAAGATGCAGTACCACCATCTAAAACTGTTTGGAATGGTCTAAGTGCCGGTTCACCGGAAAGGTACACAGCGTTGTTGCCATATGAAGTATTAGATCCTGTAAATGGACGCATTTCTGCTCTTCCGCTTCCTATTCTAGGAGCGACTGCAAGATACATGATGTTATCAATTTCGCTTGCTGTCACACCCGCAATGCCTCCAACTGAAGCAGTGTTTGTTCCTCTGATTGCAGGGCGTGCAGATGTAGACGTAAATATTACATCGTTCAAAGCACCTAAGTTATTTCCAACAATCCCGCCAACATTTGACGTTCCTCGTACAGCAGCAGGATGGTCGCTCCAATCAGGTAATTGTCCCTGTGCATTTCGAGTGACAACTTGTTGTACAAAGCAACTTTTAACAATCCCAGAACTCAAGTTTGTTCCAACAATTCCTCCGACATTTGAGCGGCCTACTATGGTGTCTGTTGTGTATGAATATAATCTAAGTGTTACTTGTTCAATAATTCCTGCATTTTCTGCAAATAATCCAACATTGTCAGAGCTCGGAGTATTAATCATCAGGTTTGATATCCACATATTCGTACCGACAAATCTTCCGGCAAATTGTTCTGTGATAATTGCATTTTTTGCAAACAATCTGCGTGTAGTCGTATTTGTGTTAAATGTATTGCCGCTTGATTTCACTACTTCACCGTAGTAGTTTATGGCATAATCTATGTTTAAATGTTGTGTGAAAACGCCACTTGTGTCCCCTGCAACAAAGTTTATATTATCCATCTGCCTTGCTGAACGTATGCTTGCATTTGTTGTATTAGTAAAATTAGCAAATAATGGATTATAGCTTTCAACGACTCCCGAACCAGGAGCATTTACTCTGCTTAAAATGTTCTCTACAGAAGTAATTTCATCAATTGAAGTCTCTGCATTTGGGAACAGTCTAATATCTATCTGCTTATTTGTTGGCGAACTTGCATATTCAAGAGCAAGATAATTCGGTATATAAATGCGGTACATAACTGGATTATCAATACCATCCTCTGGAATATTAATCGTAGGAACAAACTGCTCAGCAGCCTGCCAGTCCTCGTCAAGTACTGCTTCCTCTATGCCATCAACAATCACTAATACTCTCCATTCATTATCAATTTGAATAATTTTATAGAAGTGTCCTTCTCCGTACTCAAACAAATATCCCTGCGTATTCGGATAAAACTCAATGGCATAACCATCGTGTGTTACAAGTGCGGACGAACCTGCAGATACAATAGTAGTGCTTAAATATGGACTTACATATCTCCGTGAATAATCTGAGTAAAATTCATAATAAACCAACGCACCTGCATGGATTATTGTTTCACCATAAATATCTTCCCATCCCATTTCATGGCTCTCTTGTAGAGGATCAAGTATGGACTCTTCTATGTATGCAAACGGGTTGTTATTCGCCAGTATTGGATATGGATATTGAGTATATTTGTTCTTCTGAACACCGTCACCATATGCAGCAAGATAATCGATGTTAACATCAAAGCCCGAAGGTAAGCGAACGTTGGCAATATCGCTTAGTTCTTCTCTCGTTAGTGATCCCCAATCAGCACCAGAGTCTGTCGCACCATTTGCAATATAGTGGGAATTTCTGATCGTACCGGTATTCGTTCCGGCAATTCCGCCTGTATTGATGTTTGCATCATTATAAATTGCCACAAAGTTAGTAGCATAGCTGTTTTCTATAGTTTCTGTACTTTCGTTCAGTCCGGCAATTCCTCCCAGATTAGTACCACTTGAAACGGTCGCTGTTGATGTATAGCTAATAGACTGATATGTATCCGGATCAATCTCAACATCTTCTATGTTTACTCTGGCATTATTATGGCAATATGTGATTTTCCCATCATTACTACCAACTAATCCACCTATATTCCCACCATTTGCAATAACAGAACCTGTGCCGATGAAAACTAATTCATTTTCACCATTTTCAGCTTTCATATATTGGAATGTGCGTGTATCACTATGTGTATTGAAATATCCGGCATTAAATGAATACGACAATACTCCCTTATTTTCTATGCGCCCGATAAGACCACCGATATTACCGCTATCACCCAAAACATTCGCAAAGCTATTGCTACGGATTACCTGTCCCCCATCTAAAATTCCTGCAATAGAACCAACATTCGTGGCATTTGGTGCGATAATTTCTGCATCAAACAATGAAACGCCGACAATATTCCCTTGAACATTTGAAAATAATCCAACATTTTGATTATTATATGCTGACTTATCAGAAGTATTTATTCTTAAATACTCGATTCTCCATTGTAAATTTGTTCCATTTACAGCGTTGTATGAGCCTGTCAAATTTGTAATCGGTCTGAAGTTGTATGGTGTTCTATTTATTTCTGCGGCCATCTCATTTATCAAGGTCCTCATGTCAATATCAGCTGTTTGCGCATAATTGCCATCAGGAACATAGATTATATTATTAAGATGTCTGACTGATGTAACTTCATATGTGCCATTTGGCCATTTGTCTAAAAAGTGCGTATTTGCATACATAGGTGACTCAATATTTTTACCATTTTCTATTGAAATCCCGGCACGCACATTCATTGAATGGTCTATGTTGCTATACTTTTCAACAATGTTGTTAGGTTGAGTAAAAATATTTTCTTCAATAAAGTCAAGAATCCAAATATAACGATTAAACAAACCACCAACATCAACACCATGTTGGTTAACCACAACTCTCGTATCAGTATCGAGATATACAGCATGATTGTCATTGTTTTGAGTTTGTTCGATTGCAGTTCTAAAATCTGTATAAACTGTTGTTGAACCACCTATGTTGGATGAATCATTAAAACTCAATAACATTCGTGCTTCACTATCTGCATTCTCTGTGTCGAATATGTAGAACATGCGCTGTTCTGCATTAGCAACATCTAAAGGTTGTTGCAATAAATACTCTGCAAACAAGACATTTTTTTCTCGAACAGGATTAGTAGCATCCGGACTCACATTCAGACCGAACTGTTGCTCTCCCTGTGATGCGTGCAGTTGCCATGCTCCATCATCATAGTTCATACCATCATAAATGCGGACTATATCTTCAATCGGCAATGTTGGTGCAATACCGGTATAGTCAACACCGTAATATCCTTGACGTCGACTATATGCAATACTAGGATAAGCACTTTCCATGCCGCGTTCGCCAATTATGTCGCTATTTCCATCCGTACCACCATATGCAAATACAGTTTGCCCACTAAGATCATCGCCATAGAATATTGACATGACAACACCTGTCCTGACGTTAAATTCCATCAGAATCGCACCATCTAATATTTCTTTATTTACAATGATTTCGTCAAGAAGTGCATAGAAATCATCAATAATTTTATTTTCGCCGAAAACATAGTTTGATGGCTTGCTTATGAAGTAAACATTATCAATGTTCTCTGTGTCATTAACGGGAAAAACATCAAGACAATTTGAAACCTTGCCTACAAGGTTAGCATCGGCAAATCCTTGAACAAGATCATTATCTTCCAAATAAAAGCCATCGGTTAGCATTGTGTGCAAATTGCCTTCTACCGTTGCTCTCGTGAGTTGATTTTGCATGGCAACATAAAGTGTCCGAGCAATATTTTCCCGATTTTTTTGTTGCTCATGCCTAATCATGGCTATAAATGATGGTATTAGCGTTGCTGCAAGGATTGCAATAACAACTAACACCACAATTACTTCAGTTAGAGTAAAACCTTTGTTTGCATTTCGCGCTCTAGTAAACAATATACTCATCCTCTCCGCTATGCAGATATTATATACACATGCTACATAAACAAATCAGAACCTATACTTATCCATATATAGTATATCGTTGATTTTTATAAAGAAATTAGTAGTTTAAAGTATTATCTTTAATATAACTTGATAACGCAAAATAAACCCGATCATCTCCATCTAAAACAGCAATGATCGGGCATGAATACAGTAATAACTTCTATTTTACAACAACTTTGCGATAATTCTTCTTACCTCTTCGTAAAACAATTCCATCATCTTCAAAATCTGCCAACACAAAGCTTGTTGATATGTCTTTTACAGGTTTACCACTTACTTCAACTCCACCTTGATCTACATTTCTTCGTGCATCGCCTTTTGACGTACAAAGACCTGATTTTACGAGTAATGATAAGATATCAATAGAACCATCTGTGAAATCATCATCTGTTAGCTCATGAGTTGGCATATCTGCTGCTCCGCCGGACTGAAATAACTTCTTCGATGTGTCATGAACTTGCTCTGCCGTTTCTGTGCCATGTACAAGTGCTGTCAGCTCAAATGCGAGGGTTTCTTTTGCCGTGTTAAGCTGCACTCCTTCCCACTTTTCCATTTCAAAGATTTGTTCCATAGGCAGGAATGTCAGGTACTTTATGCAGTTGATTACGTCAGAATCCTGAACATTACGCCAGTATTGATAAAACTCGAATGGACTTGTTTTGTTAGGATCAAGCCAGACTGCACCCTTTGCTGTTTTACCCATTTTTGAACCCTCAGAATTCAGCAGAAGGTTAATAGTCAGTGCATGAGCATCTTTGGCATTCTTTCGCCTTATAAGCTCTGTGCCTGCCAGCATATTCGACCACTGATCGTCTCCGCCGAACTGCATATTACAACCGTATCTATTGAAAAGTTCAAAAAAGTCGTATGCTTGTATTACCATATAATTAAACTCAAGAAATGAAAGGCCTTTTTCCATACGACTTTTGTAGCATTCCGCCGACAACATGCGATTAACAGAGAAATGTTTACCCACATCACGAAGAAAATCTAAATAGTTAAGTCCTCGTAACCAATCGGCATTGTTTACCATTATGGCTTTATCGTCAGAAAAATCTATGAATTTTGAAATTTGCTTCTTTAAACATTCACAATTATGGTCAATTGTTTCGACAGTCATCATACTACGTAAGTCTGTTCTCGCAGATGGATCACCAATCATAGCAGTGCCTCCACCAACAAGTGCAATCGGCTTATTTCCTGCCATTTGCAAACGCTTCATCAATGTTAGTGTCATAAAGTGACCAGCATGTAATGAATCAGCTGTTGGGTCAAAGCCAATATAGAATACTGCTTTACCTGTATTTATCATTTCACTGATTTCAGGCTCATTTGTAACCTGTGCAATCTGTCCACGCGCTTTTAGTTCCTCAAATACTGTCATTTTTCTATCCCTCTTCATAATCCATTCGGTTTTTGCCAAACTGCAATAAAATATTTATCAATATTACTATACGGAGAGCGCAATTGCAAGGATTGTTTGTACTTGTATCGCATATATATATATGATAATATAATTTTCAAAATATCTGAGTTAAAGGAGCACGTTTCAATATATGCAAAATCATAAGAACGTAAATACTCCATATCTTTCTGATAATAATATACGTATTCTTTTTACACTTATATGTGTAATAGCATTACTTGTTGTAAGAGGAGCGCTTTTTTATTATCAATCCGGTGACTTTCTGTTTTTTTTACAGCCTTGGGTTGAAGAATATCGTACAATGACTTTTTTAGAAGGATTGCGAATAAATGTTGGAACATATAATCCGCCATATATGTATATTATCAACATAATTGCAAGAATCAATATTTCCGAACTATATTTGATTAAAATAGTATCTGTAATCTTCGATTTCTTTCTCGCCTACTTTGTAATGAAAATCGTATCTCTCAAAACCTCAAGTGCAAATATGAAAGCTTTGGCATTTTTAGCAGCGTTCGCAATTCCGACTGTTATATTAAATGGCGCAATGTGGGGACAATGTGACTCAATATACGCAACATTTGCTATTGGTTCATTTTACTTTGGACTTCGTGGTCGTAGCAAGATGTCCTATGCTTTTATGGCACTTGCTTTTGCTTTCAAACTTCAAGCAGTATTCTTGCTTCCAATGATTCCGGTATTCATATTTATGAACAGGCTGCGTCTTCGAGATTGCTATGTGTTTTTTGTCGTATACATTGCAACTCTTATGCCCGCCATTATTGCAGGTATGCCGATAGCTGACGCATTACTTGCCTATGTTGTACAAGCAAATTTCTATAGTATGCTAAATTTGAACATTGTAAATATGTGGCGATTCTTTGAGCATGTTCCCTATGAGAACTTCCGTCTTGCAGGGATTTATTTCGCAGGCTTTGCTGTGCTTAGTCTTATGTATTTTACATACGTGAACAGAAAGCGGTTGATAAAAACCGTTGACTATGTCCGTCTTGCATATTTGTTTGCTGTGATTATGCCTTTCTTACTTCCCAAAATGCATGATCGTTATTATTTTATTGCTGATGTTTTGGCTGTGACTGTATTTTTCTACGATAAGCGCAGATGGTATGTACCTGTCGTAACCATAACTTGCTCTTTCCTAGCGTATGCATTTTTCTTGATGTTTGGTGTAGAGCTATTAGATTACAGGCTCGCAGCATTTGCTTTGCTTGTTGTTATAATTATTGTCTTACGTGATTTCGTAATGTCAATATACCCAAGTAAAAATGAACCATCAGAATCGGTTGTTGAGGATGTATAATACTCCTGTGAAACCATTCGCCGCGTCTGAATAGAGCGTATTGTAGAATTTTCATGTGAAATTGAGGTTGTTTGTCAAAATGATAAACAACCTCAGTCGTTCTGCTGCAAGGGGTTTATTAATTTTTGCATGAATTAGGCTATATACTAATCACTAAGTCAGAAATCACACAACCGGCAAGAATTAGTCCTGCTGTTCCGGGAACAAAAGCATTTGATGCAGGGATTTGACGTCGAGCTGCGCAGGTTCTTTGCACATCCGGCGGGCAGATGCAGTTTTTGTTACAATCATCTGCCGTGCTCTCAATAGGTTTTCTTGCCGGTTCTTTTGAATATACCACTTTAAGATGTTTGATACCAAGTTTTCGTAGTTCTCTTCGCATGACTCGTGCAAGTGGGTCATTATGAGTTTTGTAAATATCTGTCACTTCAAAGGCTGTCGGATCCATCTTGTTAGCTGCACCCATTGAACTGATGATGGGCACATTTGCAGCATTTGCACGTTTAACAAGGTCAAGTTTTGCGGTCACAGTATCCACAGCGTCTACAATATAATCATATTTGGTAAAATCAAATTGATCCGCTACGTCAGGACCATAAAAAGTCTGATGGACTTCTACCTCTACTTTAGGATTAATTGACTTAATACGCTCAGTCATAACATCCACTTTATTACGCCCAACAGTATCGCGGGTTGCGATAATTTGACGGTTTAGATTGGTGAGACATATTTTATCATCATCAATTATTGCTATCCCTCCCACACCGGAGCGAACCAGTGCCTCCACAGTGTGCCCACCGACACCACCGATGCCAAAAACGGCAACCGTACTATTTGACAAACGCTCCATCGCTGCTTCGCCAATAAGCATTCTGGTACGCGAAAATTGGTCTAACATTGTGTTTCACCCTCCATGAGATTTCATTGTAAAAAATTATACCATCTTTTCACTCATATTCAAGTTATACTGAACACCATCCTCATCAGCAATACCTACAAGTAAAATTGCTGATTTTCAATGACAATTACATGTGCATAAAAAAAATATAGTTTTTATAAGATTTTTGTGTTGACAAACTCGGCTGCTTTTGTTATCATTTCGTTTGTGCCTTGTATAGGTACTTGCTGGTGTAGCTCAGTCGGTAGAGCAGCTGATTTGTAATCAGCAGGTCGGGGGTTCGAATCCGTCCACCAGCTCCAAAGGCGAGAATCGCTGTTAACACACGCGCTTCTCGCCTTTATACGGGGGATTACCCAAGCGGCCAAAGGGGGCAGACTGTAAATCTGTTGTCAGTGACTTCGGTGGTTCAAATCCGCCATCCCCCACCAACATTATAAAGTCTTGATGCATAGTAGTATCAAGACTTTATTGTATTTTGCTTGATGGATGCGTAGTCTGACTTGTAAGAATGAATATGTTACTGGTCACACACATGCATAAAATCCGCCTACATCAAGCAATATGTCCTGGATTTTTCGCTAGAACGGGTCTCATCGCCCTACATACGCGAAAAATCCATGACATACCACTTGATTGCGGCTGGCCTCTGACTTGTAACAATGAATATCAATTCATATTACTTTGATGCAAATTTTATATTGTGTATATGAAAAATATTTATTATAATACACTTGTTAGAGAACACGTTACTATAATTAACAGGAGCGTCAATGAAAAAAGTTTTTAACAGATTAACTTTGACTATATTTTTAATTGTATTGCAAATAGCAATGCTTATTGCTTTATCAATTGCTCTGCGAATATATGTACCTTACATGGTTTATATTGCAATGGGTGTCAGCGCGGTGGTTTTTCTATTTATTATTAAAGGTGATAAGGCATCTTCATACAAAATAATATGGATTATAATCGTCCTCCTGTTCCCAGTCGAAGGTGGAGCACTCTATCTGATAGCAGGAAATAAACGACCAACAAAAAAGATTGCGGCTCAAATGCACGAACACGCATTAATAGCAAAACTTTTAGATGAGTCTGGAAACATTCCAATCGCAAACGAAGTCCAAAATGAGAGAATGTTTAGCTTAATGCAATATATTCGAAATAGTTCATCATATCATGCATACAAAAATACCCAAGTTAAATACTATCCACTCGGTGAGTTGATGTTTGCAGATATGCTCATTGATTTGGAGAAGGCAGAAAAGTTTATCTTTCTCGAATATTTTATTATTAAAGATAGCTCCATGTGGGACTGTATACTTGAAGTGTTGGTGCGCAAAGCCGAAGCCGGTGTAGATGTGCGCTTGATTGTAGATCATATGGGGTCTGTTAAGCTCTTTTCACGCTCATATGTCGCAGGACTTAGAGCTAAAGGCATTAAAGTGCTGAGATTTAACCCATTAGTTCCGTATTTGCAATTATTCATGAATCACCGTGACCATAGGAAAATCATTGTAATTGATGGCCACACAGCATTCAATGGCGGAATCAATATTTCAGATGAATATATCAACAAGAACAGTCCATTCGGCACATGGAAAGATACAGGTCTGCGCTTATATGGGGATGCCGTGTGGAGCTTCACGCTTATGTTCATCGAAATGTGGGATACATTCTGTAAGGAAGATGAACGCATTGACGATCATTTATCATATAAATGCCATATGAATCATGAAATCGAAACAGATGGTTTAATTCTACCCTATGGGGATACACCACTTGATAGTGAAGAGTTAGGTGAAAATATATATGTAGACATGCTCAATCAAGCCACAAAATATGTTTATATATACTCTCCATACTTAATTATTAGCGAAAAAATGGCAAAAGCACTTCAATTAGCTTCAAAACGTGGCGTAGATGTGCGAATAATTACACCCGGAATTGCTGACAAAGCAATCGTTCATCGTTTGGCTCGCTCTTACTATAGACGCTTACTTGAAGCTAATGTAAAGATTTATGAATATACGCCGGGATTTCTTCATGCAAAAAGCTTTATTAGCGATGATCAGGTTGCGATAGTAGGTACAATTAACCTTGATTACAGAAGCTTGTATCTGCACTTTGAATGTGCAACACTTATATATCGCTCAAATGTCATAATAGATATTAAAAATGATTTTGTTCAAACGTTAGCAGAATCAAAAGAAGTTAAGCCTAACAATAAGATGGGCTGGATTTGGGACGAGTTGTTTGATGCAATCCTACACTTGTTCGCTCCACTCATGTAAATTACTCTGCATAAATCATTGAGATTCAAAATGAATACTAATGGATTAAGGATGGATACAAAATTATATGTTAAGTGATATGCAAATTGTCTTTTTAATATTACTCGCTACAACCGTATGTTTTGCAATACCTAAGTTTCGATCTGATTTGGTTGCCCTATGCTCACTCCTTGCATTATATATCTCCGG
>Ga0123355_10000040_pt1 | contig 126791 bp, 96 predicted proteins | sample TergutEmb28metaG_3_FD_89872 | JGI IMG/M metagenome (GOLD analysis project Ga0123355, IMG submission 89872) | Embiratermes neotenicus P1 segment gut microbial communities from Petit-Saut dam, French Guiana - Emb289 P1 | ecosystem: Host-associated > Arthropoda: Insects > Digestive system > Gut ...
GCGAGCAAAGCGAAGCAATCCAGAAGGTTTGATTTGCTGGATTGCTTCGTCGCTTCGCTCCTCGCAACGACGAGGCAAGTGCATAATTATTCATAAAAATGCTTAATGAGACAGCCCCTTTTTTATTAAATTTGCACAAAAAAGGGCTGTCCTGTAAAGGACAGACATCATGAACCCGCGCACCAAAGAATTACATTACTTTGGGTGACGCGGGCGGCATGATGTCTGTCACGTTTAAAATGCCGTAATCTCAAGGCTCGTCATCCCGGATTTAATCCCGAATCTCATAGCCATTGGACTAGGGGGCCCCCGGGTCAACCCGGGCGACGGGCTTTTCATTACATCTTAGCGTGACAGCCCCATCAATTTTTTACTTCTTCCCTAGAATTTTATCCAGCCTCGCCCGCATTTCTGCTCGGCGTTTTTCGGTTCCGGCTTTATCTATTATAAAGCTGTCCCCTTCTTTTATCAGCATTTGCCCTTCCCTGGCACCTCGAGGGAGGGCTTTCTTTGGCAACTCGATAATTTCGCCGGTTGTTTTGCTTTCGATGACGGCGATACCGTCTTCGATTCTATCGATTATATATTCCATTATCCGGCCCTTTCTGTTTGGATGTCGATGCTGGTGCCGTCAGTGGTTAGGATTATATTACCATGGAGGTCGTTCCTGTATATACGTGTGTTTGTTGCCTCCAGCCTTTCCATTACGCATTCATGTGGATGACCGTATCTGTTTCCTTCCCCTACCTGGATAACAGCGATGCTTGGAGATACTGCGTCAAAAAACTCCTGACCGGTACTTGTGCGGCTGCCATGATGGCCCAGGCGCAGTACATCGGCCCCCAGGTAAAGACCAGTGTTCAACATTGCACCCTCGCCAATATGCTCCGCATCCCCTGTCGTTACCATGCTAATACTGCCGAAGGCTATGCGCATTGAAAGAGACCAGTCGTTGAGATTGCGATAATCATCGCCTGTTGGGTGGAGTACCGTGAAAATAGCCCCTCCCATTTCAAATTCATGACCTGCCTGGGGTGCATATGTTGTGATGTTGTGGGTCTCAATGGCTTCTATCATGCGCTCATAAGTGCGAGTGGTGTGAGAAACATCGGGCAATAGGACAGTGCCGACTTGGAAGGCATTGAGCACAAGGTCCATTCCACCGATATGATCCTCATGTGGATGGGTGGCGACTACGTAATCAATGAAGGTTACTCCCATATTTTGCAAGTATTCTACCACTCGTGGGCCGGAGCTACGGCTACCGGCATCTGTCAGCATTGTGCCTCCCTCTGTTACAATAAAGAAGGCGTCTGCCTGGCCTACATCTATGAAATGGATTACCATATTGCCATCTACGGCAATTACAGTAGGGGTGTCCTGGTCTTGGCCAAGGATGCCATCCAGAAAGCCGAAATGCCATGCGGCAAATGCGGCACCTGCTACCAGCAGTACAAGTACGATAATCAGGACCGGTGATTTTCTCTTGCTGGTGCTATTTCTGCCTCTGCCGCCGCTACTTCCACTACCACGTCCTCCGCCGCCGGTTACTTTTCTTGCTGCGGTGCTGACTACTTTTTCTTTGGCCTTGCGTTTTGCTGCTGCCTTTATATCTCCTATAGGCATATTTCCCTCTCCAATCTGCCCATTGCGGGCATATAATCTTTGAGGGGCTGTTCCGCTAAGCATTTTTATGAATAATTATCCGCTCCCCCCGTCAACATTAAAGCGTTGAGGAGCAAAGCGACGAAGCAACCCAGTAAGCTTGCGTATTTTCGGCATTCTTGGATTGCTTCGCTTTGCTCGCAATGACGGGCACATGCATAAATATTCATGGCTTCTGCTTAGCAAGACAGATATCATGACGCCCGCGTCACCCAAAGAAATGTAATTCTTTGGTGCCGCGGGTTCATGATGTCTGTCCTTTACAGGACAGCCCACACTCCTTCTTATATAACTATGCCTGCATCCCAATCCTTAATAAACCCAATTACTTCATCAAATGTCGGGCTCTTAGCATTGCGCACATAGAAGCCTGAGGTTGCCACACCCAAAGTCAAAGACGACAATGGGTCTAGCCCCAATGCCTGGCCTAGGCAGAAACCGGAATTGAGATTATCACCGGCTCCCGTTGTAAGTACAGGCTTTTCGCAATATGGGCCGTCTATGGTGAAATATTCGCCGCCGATAGCGCAGCAAGCTGAACGGACCGGGTGTACCATCAGACAGTAAATCCCTAGTTTTTTGTGGGTTTCGATTACGGTGTTTTTAAGTTTCTCGGCGTCGGTGGTACCGGTCACTTTTACCCCAAGTACATCTGCGACTTGGAAAACTTCTTTTTCGTTGAGGCCAAGTATTGTGCGGAATTTATCTTCAAATTTACCAATAAGCCTCATAGCCTTAAGCAGGTCTTCTGGAGTGCGCTTTTCCGGGTCTGCCAGGTCAAAGAAGGCCAGAGGTTTTTCTGTGCGGTTTTCAACAAGTAGCGGGAAGACTTCAGTAATAATCCCTTCCCATATCGCGCTCATATGAGGAATCATGGTCCAGTTTTCCATGCCGAACAGATGGCTTTCGTTTATGAGCTTGGCTATGCCTTCCGCACCGCCTAAGCCTTTTTTGAAGGTTTCCCAATCCAGGTCTTTGAGTACGGAATGCTTGCCCATCATGATTTTGCCGTCCTCAAATTCCAGTGCATCTGTGCTTGCGGCATTGATTAGGCTGTATACGGCTTTGGCTCGGTCTGCCATTGGCTTAAACACCGGATGGATGTCCGGGTTGCCAAGGGCACCTACATAGACCAATTCCACCCCGTATTCAAGAAGGGCGTTGGAAAGGATTGGGCCGTTGCCTCCAAGTTTGGTTTGAATCGTGACCATTTCTACGTTAGTGGAAAGTCCTGCCGCCCGGGCGAGACGCTCTGCATAGTCGGCAATGGTGCGTATGCGGGTGTAGTTGGCGTAGTCCTGGCGTTTGTCTACCAGGTGGATGATTTCGTCGATAAAACCATCCGCACCGATTATCATGTTGAGCTTGAAGCCCTTTTTGGCTTCTAGGGTTTTGATTAGGTTTTGCATAAATTTCTTCCTCCCATTGTAAGTTGCTTTATTGTTCGTAGGAGCGAACTGTGTTCGCCCCTACATATATTTTTATGTCTACCGTGCATTCATTATCATACTCTGCTTAAGATTATAAAGCTTCTGGGACAAATCCACGGGCATGGTCTGTGGCCTTACCAGGCGTTTATGCTCTTCCCATAGGGTGTTTTGCTCATCCCAGGCATATTTTTGGATTTCCGTTACTGTGTATTCCGGATAAACGCATTTTCCTTTTTCAAATACGGGCATCAGCAATTCCCGCACTGTATAGGTCCCGGCTTTCAGGGTCATGCGCTTCCAGGTTGCCATTGGGTCAAATATGGTCAGGTCATTGGTGTCGTCTATGGTTTCGTCAGCCAGGGTAATTAAATCCGCTTTCATCTTGCCTGTGTCCGCATCGTATAGGCGGAAGATTTTTTTAACTCCAGGATTAGTGACCTTTACCGGGTCTTCGCTTATTTTTATCTTAGGCTCCCAAGGCTGGCCTTTGGCTGACAGTGCCGCAAGTTTATATACCCCTCCAAAAGCGGGGTTTTCCTTGGATGTAATCAAATGTGTACCCACCCCCCAGACTGAAATCTGGGCACCCTGGGCCTTTAGCTCCGCGATTAGATATTCATCCAAGTCGTTGGAGGCAGAGATAAATGCATCATGAAAACCTGCCTCGTCCAGCATTTGCCTGGCCATCTTAGAAAGATAAGCAAGATCGCCACTGTCCAACCTGATTCCGTACTGGGAAAGATTTACTCCCTTTTCCCGCATTTCCTTAAATATTTGAATGGCGTTGGGCACACCGGAGCGCAGGGTATCATAGGTATCCACTAGTAAAATACAGGCCTGAGGATAAAGATTAGCGTAATACCTAAACGCCTCAAGCTCCGTATCAAAGGACATTATCCAGCTATGAGCATGGGTCCCACGTACTGGTACATCAAAAAGCTGTCCTGCCAGCACATTGCTGGTAGCGGCACAGCCTCCTATCATTGCGGCACGGGCACCATAAAGCCCTGCGTCTGGTCCTTGGGCACGGCGTAGGCCAAACTCAAGCACTCTGTCTCCGGCGGCGGCCCAACAGACCCGAGCAGCCTTGGTGGCGATTAAGCTCTGATGGTTGATGATATTGAGCATTGCGGTTTCGATTAGCTGGCCTTCTATTAAAGTGCCTGTCACGCGAATCAACGGCTCCCCTGGGAACACAACCGTGCCCTCAGGCACCGCGTGTATATCCCCCGTAAATCTGAAGGTCTTTAGGAATTCCAAAAAAGTCTCCCCAAAAGCCCCGGTGGAGCGAAGGTAGGCTACATCTTCTTCATTAAAATGCAGGTTGTTGATATATTCGATGAGTTGTGCTAGCCCTGCCGCAACGGCGTATCCGTTACCGCAGGGGTTTTCCCGGTAAAACATGTCAAAGGCGGCAAGCTGTTTTCGGCCTGTGGTCATTTCGGCGTGGTAATAAGCTTGCATCATGGTGAGTTCGTAGAAATCTGTCAGTAAGGTCAAGTTTCGCAATCTATCGTCTCCTTATTCCCCCATTTTAGGGTGAGATTACCCCTTTTTTTCCACTGCTGCAAGGTAATATTCCTTTCGAGTAATATATGCGCGCTAATAACACATCTCTTCCTATAAGGGGGCCAATAGGATAAACTATCCAAAAACATATAAAAGACCTCTTCGGAAATAGGGAAAACAAGCTTGACGTTCAGCTTGTTTTGCCCTATTTCTGAAGAGGTTCAAAGGATGACATCTCGTGGATATACTCTTTCAAAGTATTACCGCAGTAACCATGGACCGGTCTGCGCCCTTACTCACAAATGTAAACCTAGGCATATCAGGTCGTAAAATCACCTATATGGAATCCGCAGATAAACCGGCTCCAGTCGCAGCCCGTGTAATCGACGGCAACAACAAAGTCCTAATGCCGGGCCTATACAACTGCCACACGCACGCCGCAATGACTCTATTCCGAGGCTATGCCAATGACCGGGCACTGGAGGACTGGCTCTTTAACTATATCTTCCCGGCAGAGCGGAAACTTACCGCAAAGCTCACTCATACTGGCACAATGCTGGCCATCGCGGAGATGATTGCCTCAGGTACCATTGCCTTTTCGGATATGTATTTTTTTATGGATGACGTAGCCCAAGCCGCAGACGAGGCAGGAGTGCTGGCCAATGTAAGCAACGCCGTAATCGGCCTAGAAAAGGATACCTACGATTTTCACAAAGACAATGTATATTCTCAGTCCCTTAATGCCCTAGAGCAATTTCACAATAAAAAGGACGGGCGCATTAAAATCGATGCCTCAATTCATGGCGTCTATACATCTTACGCCCCGGCCTGGGACCAAGTAATGAATTTTGCCGCTAAGTACAATCTGGGCCTTCATATTCATCTTTCCGAGACAAAAACCGAACATGAAAACTGCATAAAAGAATATGGCATGACCCCAACCCAGGTATTCAATCGCCATGGGCTTTTTGAGTTTCCAACCCTGGCGGCTCATGGGGTATGGGTTTCTGATAAAGATATCGCTATCTTAGGGGAAAAAGGAGTACATGTTTCCCATAACCCGATGTCAAACCTCAAATTAGCAAGTGGTCTGGCCCCCGTAGACAAAATGCTTAAGTCCGGGGTAAATGTAGCCATAGGCACCGATGGTATGGCCGCCAATAATTCCCATGACCTATTCGAAGAAATAAAAATGACCTCCCTACTACAAAAATACGCACTAAGCGACCCAACAGTAGCCCCGGCCCAGGCGGTCCTAGAAATGGCCACAATAGGCGGTGCAAAAGCCCAAGGCCGAGACCACGAAAGTGGTATGCTGGTGGTAGGCTATGATGCAGACCTGCTGATGATAGATTTCGATAATGTACGCCAAACTGCCTGCTATGACCCTATTCTTAACCTGGCTTATTCCACAACAGGTCGTGATGTTGAGATGACCCTCTGCCGAGGGAAAATCCTTTACGAAAAAGGGGAATACAAAACCATAGATATAGAAAAACTGCTGTATGAGACCAGGCAATCCATGGCTATTTTTACCGGAGATAAAAGATGAGTCGACACAACAAAAAACCAGGGCTACTGTACCGGATATTTTTCAAAGACCCATATCGGGACCTGGATGACCTCCCCGAAGGAGAGTGGCAGCCAAACCCCATGGATGAGTGGCCAGAGGTTGATATGCCAAGCCCCCCGTATCTTGGGGCAGAGCGTCCCTTTGGGGCAGCCCCCACCGTCAAACGTTGGGTTAAGCTTCAATTGTCCTCCCCAGAGATAAATGCAGAGATGGAGCTCCATGACTTCCCCATAGAAATTGGAAGCGCACCATGTAGCATCCAGCTACAAGGAAAGGGCATAAGTCCCCGCCATGCCATAATGGATTTGCACAACGGAGTGCTTACCGTAACCGATACCCACTCTAAAAACGGGGTTTCCATAGGGAGTACATGGCTCAACCCAGGGGTAGGCTACCCCGTCAACCCAGGGGATGTAGTCCTGATTGGCCGTACAAAAATAACGGTGCTGGATTATCCAAGACATTACCAACCACCTCCCGCAAAGAAGGATACCTATGTCCCCGAAGATATTATGTCCCCCGAAGAAATATTAGAAGCATTGGATGAAGAACTGGCCGGATTGATGGTTCCCCCACAGGAAGAGGAAGAAGAGCAGGAATGGGGAGAGGAAATAATCGAATATATTCCCCCCCAGGAAGAAGAAATCCCTGAAGAAGAGCCACCGGAAGAAATCCCGATACCAGAGCCGGAACCGCCCCCCACTCTGGAGCCGATAAACAAAAAAACAACTTTAGTAAAGCTAATGGATGAGCCTGACGCATCCTTATTTTTCCATGTACTGGATATCAAAGATCCTACCCAACAAGAGGAAGAGCCTCAGCCGGAAGAAGGCCCGGCAGTTGAAGAAATCGAGGAAATCGAAGTTGAGCCAGAGAAAGATGCAGAAGAGGAAGTTGAGGAAGCCATAGTCGAAGAAACACTGGATGAAGAGATTATAGAAATAATAGAAGAGCCTGAACCTGAAGAAGTAGAACCCGAAGTGGAAATACAAGAAGGAATTCCCGAAGAAATCCCTGAGATTGATTTGTCTGCCGAGGAATTCATAGAGGCCCTAATAGAAAAATCATCAGCAAGGCCAACCCCAAGCTGGAAGAGTAAAGAACCACCCTCAAAAGCAACTAAAACCTGCACAAAATGCAACACTGCCAACAACAAAAAAGATAAGTTCTGTGGTGGCTGCGGCACGCCCTTGAATATACCCACCCCGGCTATAAGGCCCTTTTGTGGCGAGTGTGGCGCGAAGAATGAAAATATGACAAAATTCTGTGGAGAATGTGGGCATAAGTTGATATAAAAGTGACGCCACGCAGTTTGCAGAAAGAAGGGGTTAAATCATAAAGAACATAAAATCCATTTTTCATAATAAATATGTACTATTCGGGCTGATGATGATACTTACAATTGCCGTAATCATGAGCCTGATAACCGATGACTTTATTCCGGACCTTGGAATAATGCTGGTAAAAATCAATGTACTTGTAAACGGCGTGGGTATTGCCGCTGTATTAATTGCCGAAGCAAAAGAAACCCTAAAGATTAAGGCATCAGGCCTGGGTATCCTTATAAGTAGGCCACTTGTAAGCATTGGTCTAACTATGGCTATGTCGGTGCTTCTGTACTATATAAGCGGCTTTGCCGGGATGATGACCTTTGGCTACTTTTTGCTTATTAACACTATTGCTCTGTTACCCGCCGCTGCTCTCGGTGTGATTATAGGCATAAACGCAAAGACCCAGTCCGCAGTTTCGTTTCCCATAGCCACGATTGTGGCAACATTTGTGATTTTGCCGATAATAGTACAAGATTCACGTATATGGATTGCTACAGGCCCGTTTTTGCTTTTCCCTTGGGAGCTTGCAGCGGGCATAAGGACGACGCTGGTAGGCGGAGTCTTTATCAATAGCATATGGGTAATCTTGGCTAATCTTGCATTGCTGGTTGTGATGTGCGCAGTTCTATATAGGAAAAAAGGACTTAGAGACTCAGTGAATGACAGCAAAGGAGAAATTAACATGGCAAAATCAGTAAAATATGGCATGGTTGGCGGCCATATCAAGGCTTTTATCGGCGATGTCCATCGCAAGGCCATTAACTTTGATACCAGGGCGGAGTTGGTTGCAGGGTGTTTTAGTACGAGTCCTCAGCTTAATACAGCCACAGGAGAAGAATACTGCGTAGACCCAACAAGGGTATATGCCAGCTACAGTGAAATGGCAAAGGCTGAAAGCAGCCGTGAAGACGGGATAGACTTTGTATCAATAACGGTACCTAACCATATCCACTACGAAGTCTGTAAGGAATTCCTAGAGGCAGGCATAAATGTAGTATGCGAAAAGCCCCTTTGCTTTGAAGTCTGGCAGGCTGAGGAACTGTTAACGCTGTCCAAAGAGAAAAATCTTATCTTAGCCGTGACATATTCCTACACAGGGTATACCATGGTCAAAGTAATGCGGGAAATGATCCAGAATGGCGAAATAGGTGAAATCCTCACAATCAACGGGGAATTCGCCCAGGAATGGCTCCTGGACCAAATGGATCCTGAGGGTGAAAGCAAAGAACTGTCCACATGGCGGATGGACCCCAAAATTGCAGGGATTTCCAACAGCATGGGGGACTTAGGAACCCATGTTGAGCATATGGTGCATTATGCCACCGGCCTAAAAATAAAACGGCTACTTGCCACAACGGATACCTTCGGCCATCCGTTAGATTTTAATGCATATGTATTAATGGAATATGAAAACGGCATCAAGGGCACATATTGGAGCTCTCAACTGGCAGCAGGCAAGTTAAATGCCCTATTAGTGCGTATTTACGGTACCAAAGGCTCGCTGGAGTGGGACCAGCATTATCCCGATTATCTGCGCTTTACCCCTAAAAACCGGCCGCCCCAGATATTATCCAGGGGCACAGGGTATCTAACGGGTGACGCGGCATCCTATAGCCGCCTGCCCTTTGGCCACCCAGAGGGGCTGTTTGTAGGTTTCGCAAATTTATATAAAAACATAATAAGTACGGTAATCAAGAAAAAAACAGGCCAAATCCCTACGGAGCAAGACCTAGATTTCCCCACCGCTGAAGATGGGTTAAGCGGTGTAAAATTTGTTCATGCAGTGGTGGAGAGCGCAAAAAAAGATAGTGCTTGGGTGGAGTTGTAAACAAGGCATTTTAAAAGCCCCACAATGCCGGAATGTGGCATTGCGGGGCTTGGGCCTAGTCATTTTATGGAGTTATTTGACAATAGAGCCGTCTCCACAGTTACTGGAGGATGTATACATAGTCATCTAGGGTCAATATGCCGTCTTCAAATGAAAATTCCCATGCTGTCAACTCATCCCAGCCTTCCCAATCAAGTGGAAAGTTCTCGAAATCTATTCCTACTAGATTGCCTACTACAACCCATATGAAGGCAGTTTCTAAAACCTCACCATCTTCTGTTGTTACAATGAGGATACCGGTACCATCGGCATTAAAGGTGTATACCCAAAAATCCGGTGCATATTCCCATGCCCATGTGCCAACAAATTCTGCTGGGTGCGAATATTCGATGACATCTTCTTCATCACCGTTTTCGTCTTCATCCTCGTCGTAGTCTTCATCTTCGTCGTCAACGGGGTCGGGTTCTGCTGGGGCTTCTGTGAAGATTTGGGCAGTCAAGGTGTCTGGGCACCAGTCTGGGGTTGCGCCCAGAGCTTCAGCAATGGCCCTCAGTGGGAGCATTACTCTGCCGTTCATCATTTGTTGCGCTACCGGTGGAGTATGGACTTCGCCGTTTACGGTAAAGGTGGCTTCTCCCATTGGGATAACAACTACGGTACCATCTGCATGGGTAAGTGTAGCTGTGCGGTAGGTACCACTCCATGCTGGGGTAAAGCCCATGAGCTCGAATACGCCGCGGACGGGTACTAATACTGTGCCGCCTACGTTTACGGGTTGTTGGTCTACGAAAACTACTTCCACGCCGTCAACTTCTACGGTCAGAGTGTGGACAACGGGTTCCATGACAGGCTCGATGTCGAGATAGTCATCTTCTTCGTCTTCTTGCTCTTCGTCTTCTTGCTCTTCATCTTCATCATCTTCGCCGTTCTCATCTTCGTCGGCGGGTTCTTCCGGCTCTTCGCCGTTGGGGAACTCGCATTCGCAATCTTCGTCTTCGCAGTCCTCATCACACTCTACTGCATCTTCATTTACGCAGCAGGGTGGAACTTCATCACCGTTTGCCTCTTCAGCGAGAACAGGTAGGACCAAGACTCCGCTAAGTAAAAATGCCAGTACCAGAGCCAACAACTTCTTTGCCAGTGATTGCTTGTTCATGGTTCACTCTCCTTTTTTATGTTCCTGGGGGTGTCCCCCAATGCTTGTATCGGAGATATTACCATCTTATTGCAAATAATACAAATTAATCGGCAGATTTTAAGGAAATTTTACGGAATTTACCGCTGTGTATAATCCGACGGGTTACTTTGAAAGCCACAAACCCCACCAAAATTAGTAAAACAATGGGTATTATTGCTCCTGCAAGAAACACAATTACATTTTGTGTGGCTCTAACAGTGCTGTCAAATGAGTCTCCGAAAGCTCCTCCAATGCGTTGACCTATTGTCTCTGGCACTGGTACATATCTTTCCATTTCTGACATATCAAAGAGGGTGACTGTGATAGTGGAAAATGACACCAACCCTGCCAGGTTATTAAGCTGGGCCAGGTACATCTCAATGTTTAGTCGGGTACTGGTTAAGCGTTGCTCCAGTGCCAACAGCTCGTGGATATCTGTGGTGCCTTCGATTAGAGTCAGGAGTCGTTCCTCTTCTATCCGTCTAAGCTCAAGGCTTCCAACCATATCGTAGAACTGAGCCGTTACATCCTGGGCGCGCTGGTTCACAACTCGGACTTCCCCCATGGCTTCGACTGCTTTCAGTACATCGTAGAAATAAGCCGCAGGTACACGAAGCACAATGGTAAACATTCGATTATAGCGGGCTGTCAGCATTTCTGATTCTATATAGCCGCCTACGGCAGGGGCCAGTTGTCGCAAATCTGCTACAACATCGTCAAAAATATCGGTTTCCACTTCTATATCTGCGGTTTGGATAATATGCCTGCGGCCCTGTCCGGCTATATCCTCCCATTCTACTCGGTCGGTGGCATCAATCGCTTCGTCAGACACGTGTAAACTGTATGCGGTTTCTGTTATTACGTTTTCCCGTCTCTGTAAATCAAACCCGCCGGAGCCCCCTGTCATGGGCAGCACAAAATACGGTTCCTCAGCCGCTGCAGGTGCCCAATCGCTTGCAGATGCGCTGTCATCGCTACGGCAGGCTGCAAAAGCAGCTAGTAGTAAAATCACTGCAGCAATCAGACCTATAGTTCTCTTAGATTTCGGTTTCATCATCGCCCTCCATATCTTCCGGCTCTGTTCTCCCTATTTTCTCCCGATGCAACTTATGTCCGAGACGATGCAGAAATACTGCAAAAGCCGTAACTAGACTCAAGGCTATCAATGGTACGGAAATTCTCACAAGAAAAATAAAAAAGCTTATCCCCGCGGAAAAAATATTACGCCACGAGCTACTAAACCTAGCTCCAACCCTTTCTCCAAACCGTACTGGCTCGGGGGGACGTGGGTCTATCGGGGTTTCGAAAATCTGGATGGTAATTACAGGGCTGGTTGCATGAGAAACAAGAACGTTGCGGTGACCAATGAGGTCATTACGCTCCCAGGCAAGCTGATTAAGCCGGGATTCGATTGTAAGGAGCAAATCCAAGGTATCGCTAGATGCCATTAAAATAGTAAGCCGGTCTATTTCCTGGCCGATTGCGGCAAGCCTTACATCCAAGTCTGTAATCTGCGCACCCAGAAACTGAGCCTGCTCCGACTCGGAATGAACATCTCCTAGACTCCGCAGTTCCGCCTGCACATGTCTAAAGGCCCAGGCATCTACCCGACGGGTAAAATTCGCCCAGCTTACTGGGCCGCGTCCATGATGCTCTTGAAAAAATACGGTGGACTCCAGGTTATAGCCGTTGAGTTCACGGATAATTTCAGAAGCGGTTTGGATACATTCTACTTCGATTTCGATGCGATGTGTCTGGCGAAAGGGCTGGTCTGCCGAGACGAGCAGTGAAGAGAGCAAAAAGCAAATTGCGACAATTATGCATATTGCAAAAATTCGCATACGCATTTTCTCCTTTCGTGCATTAAAGTGAAAATTATTCATATATTACCACAACGGGGGCAGGGTAAGAATGTTCCTATTTTGTGAGAATATCCAGAAAAAAATAAAAATTCCGTATGGTGACATACGGGGTAAATTGTGCATGTTGGTGAAAGTGGGTATAATGGATATGGTTTTCACACATGTATTTGATTACAAAGAAAGGAGCTGTTCATGTGAACAGCCCCTTATATATTTCCTTATAACCCCTTCTTCAAAATCAGCAATTTCTGCTCCGGTGTAATCTTCCCTGGATGCTCTATATCATTTACCGCCAACAGCTCATCTATGGCGGTATTGTATTTCTTGGCTATCTTCCATAGGTTATCCCCGGGCTGCACGATGTAGACTGTCATACTGGCCATGCTTGCCAGAGCTTCCGGTTCCATTTCTGTAAACTCGATGTTATGGATTATCCTGGCTTCTTCTTCTTCGATTACCTGGGTATTGAATGTGAGGAGGAAACGGACTTCTGTTTCGTGGCCGCTTAACATGCTAAAGGCAACATGGTCTATGGAGGTGTCAACATTGACCCGCATATTGGGCCTTGCCCCCTTGGCTTCGATTACTTGGCGGTAGGGTATCACGGTCCGGTGGCTACCTAGGGGGGCGGAGTCGCTTTCGGCCACATATAATATATCCGTGGTGATGGCACCTTCTACCACGATTTTATCCTCTATTACCTTGACTTCATCCAGGTAAGCATTGCCTTTTACCCTAAAGACTTGGAGCATCCCAGGAGAGTTGCCTCCTAAGGTTACAACTTCCTTGATGGGGGTCTGGTTGCGGTTTAGGCAAACCAATCGGGGGTAGCGTACTAAAGTCTTGGCTAAGGACAGCCGTTGATTGATTACATATGCATCCTCTAGAATTGGAAGTACGTCGGTGCTGTAGACTTTCATTTGTACGCCGACGGATACCTCAATTTCCAGTACTCTGTCTTCTCCATCATCATCGGGACGGATTTGGACATGAGTGTCCATTACTTGGAGGGACACATCAGCAAACATATCGTCCTTGGCCCCGGAGACGTCTATGGGGCCGTTGAAGGGCAGTTCGTTTTCTACGAATTCTATTATGCTGTCGTCCGTATCTCCTCGGTATAGGGTTGTGACTAAAATCTCGCCGCTTAGGTTGACCCGGCCGTTATTGATTCGCATATCACGATTGGTGATATTGGCAGTAGTGAGGAGGATTTCCCTGATATTGGGCTTACTCTGAGGCAGCATCATGGAGTCTTTTACGGAAAATCGTTCCTGTTTATGTTCTATTGTACGGTTGATACTAAGATTAGATTTTAGCAACTGATTTTCCGGCACATCATGGATATGTACGACCATATCATGGGCATCTGACCGTTCTGCGGTGATGTGTACGGTTACGATTGCCCGATAATTTACTTTGCGGTCATTTAGCATCCGGTAATCGATATGGGAAATTTCGGCGCGAGCCTTTACCCACATGTCCTTAGTTACTCCGTCTACATTGATAAAATCGTCCACAGGCCGGGATAAGGTCACAGAACAGGCAGGCTGGTCTACCCCTTTTGCGATATAGAGCAAAGAAATATTAAGGCGGCCTACAAAATTGACCCGGTCTGTGGAGACCTCGGTACGGTCTATGATGATTCTCTCTTCTGTTTGCAAAAGTACTGCCATATCCGGTTTGGAGTCCGGGACTATTATATCCCCCTCCAGCATAATCTGCGCTGACTCGCTGCCTACGCATTGGTCTAGGAAGACTTGTTCCTTTACGAGTTCGAATGACACGCGGTATACCTCCTTTTTAAATGGGGGCTCTGCCCCCAACCCCCCGCCGCTACGCGGAGCAAAGCTCCGCTTGCTTCCTCGCTACGCTACGGAGCCGCGCTTTGCGCGGTAATTTATGTAAACCTCTTAGGCGTTATACGTTATGGTATGACATGGGTCTTGGAAATATGAATGAGTGACAAATGTCACTGGGAGAAAAAATATTTTCAAGTATCATACATACATCATGTATCTATCGTATGTGAATAATAAACCAACAATTCGCTGTTCCCTGCCTTCAGCAGGGAGCGGCGGCAAGGAGAGAAGTATGGAACCAATTATCTCAGTACAATCACTAAAAAAGTCTTTCAAAGCCAACCATGTGCTTAAAGACGTAAGTTTCACCATCCCCAAGGGCAGTATCTTTGCCCTACTTGGCTCAAACGGAGCAGGGAAGACTACTGCTGTGCGGATACTTTCCACTTTATCAAGAGCCGATGGCGGAAAAGCTACCATTTGCGGCTACGATGTTAAGCGGCAGGCAGACCAGGTGCGGGAATGCATAAGCCTGACAGGGCAATTTGCCGCAGTAGACGAAATCCTCACCGGCCGGGAAAATTTAAGGCTTATAGGCAAACTCCGCCGCCTTCCTGACGTAGCAAAAAGAGCCGATGAGCTGCTGGCAAGCTTCAATTTGGAAGACGCCGCCAACCGCCTTGCCCAAACATATTCCGGTGGAATGCGCCGTAGGCTGGATATCGCCATGAGCCTGATGGGTAACCCTCAAGTTATTTTCCTGGACGAGCCTACAACGGGCTTGGACCCACAAAGCAGGATTGCCATGTGGGAAATGGTCAAGGGTCTGGCAGGCAGCGGCATCACTGTGCTTTTGACCACCCAATATCTTGAAGAGGCAGAATATCTTGCGGACCGTATAGCCATCCTCCACGAAGGGGTAATTACCGCCGAGGGCACAGCCCAGGAGCTTAAAACGACTTTGCCCAGGGGTAGTGTACAGCTTGACTTTAATAAATCCTTAGACGCAGAAGCCGCTCGCGTTTTGCTTGATATGTACCGCATAAAAAAAGTCGAAGGGGAACCTCGCTCAATAGATGTTTCCACAGACGGAAGCCCAGCTCAATTTGCCGATGTTTTATCCCGCATAGACAACAGCGATATCCCTCTGGTGCGTTTTACACAAAAATTACCTACCTTGGAGGACGTATTCCTTAAGCTAGTAAACGGAAACGACAATCAAGCTTAAACCGATTTTTAGAAAGCGCGCGCGAAGCGCGCGCAACCCAGAACCCACTTTGAGCGGCGAAGCCGCGATTCCGCTTTTCATGCTTGGTTGGTGATGGAAATGCCCACAATGGGCGGATTGGAGGAAAAATTATATGGGACTAAAATTACGAGTATTTTCCGATTCATGGGTTATGTTTATGCGCAATCTGAAAACAACATTCAGAAATCCTGATGCCTTTGGGGCGGCGATTATTGTCCCGGCCTTTCTTATGTGGCTCTTTGGTAGTGTTTTTGGTGCAATTATGGACTTTGGCGAGATGAATGCCATCAATTTTATAGTCCCCGGGATTATTATGCAGACTGTCTCCAACGGGGTGTCCTCGACGGCGGTGGGTGTTAATAATGATATGTCCAAAGGGATTATCGACCGTTTCCGGTCTATGCCTATAGCTAAGTCCGCAGTGCTGACCGGCCACGTAATGGCCTCTGTTGTGCGTAATCTTATTACAACAGTAATCATAATCGGCGTTGCTGTTGCCATGGGCTTTAGGCCTCAGGCTGGGTTTCTAGATTGGTTGTTAATCACCGCGGTTTTGATTTTATTTATGCTGGCAATTACTTGGATAGGTGTAGTTGGAGGACTTATTGCAAAAACCCCCGAAAGTACTACCTCGATTCTTTTCTTGCTGTTCTTGCTGCCCTTTTTAAGTACGGGCTTTGTGCCAGCGGAGGCATTGACCGGCGGGCTACGATGGTTTGTGGCCAACCAGCCAATGACACCGATAATTGAAACCCTGCGAGCATTGATGTTGGGCTTTCCTATAGAAAATAATTTTCTTGTGCTTGCATTGGCTTGGAGTGTTGGGTTTATAGTTGTGGCGTTTACATTGGCGGTGCAGATATATAAGAGGAAGCTGGGGTAGGTTCCTACCCCTTTGCATTCTTTATTTTTCAACAGGTGCATATAAAAAAGGCTGGTTCACATTATGTGAACCAGCCTTAATCGTTTCTTTGTATATTATGCTTCTAAGGGATAAACAGAAACCTGTTTCTTATCCCGGCCCTTACGCTCGTAGCGTACTTTGCCATCTACCAGCGCAAACAGATTATCATTGTTGCCACGGCCTACATTTCTTCCAGGGTGAATCTTGGTGCCGCGCTGGGTAAACAGGATATTGCCGGCCAGTACAAACTGCCCGTCGGCTCTTTTTGCTCCTAAGCTCTTGGCGTTGGAGTTACGGCCGTTTTTTGTGGAACCTACGCCTTTCTTATGGGCGAAAAATTGCAAATTTAGCTTAATCATGGTTATCACATCGCTTTCATATAATTGTTAGCTTGATTTCCGTTGGGTATTGATCCTGTACCGAGGTCAGACCTAGTATCATAGAATCCAACAAAATTGCTGTTCCGCTTCTCATGGGGCCTGTGAGATAAAAGCTGATATATCCGCCTTCATTATTGTAATCACAGTCAAAGGCCTGGTCTGTCAGAGCCTCTATGCTGTTCACTGTATTGAGTACCAGCATAGATACAGCAGAGCATACATAGGAATCCCCGTGGTTTTTTACAGTAAAGGAATCTACTCCCCATTTTTTGCGGATTACTTCTGCCAGAATCATATTGGATTATGCTGGGTTGACAGCTTCAATTTTGACCTTGGTAAAGGGTTGGCGATGGCCTCTCTTACGATGATAGCCCTTTTTGGCCTTATATTTGTAAATAATTACTTTCTTGGCTTTGCCGTCCCCGAGTACAGACCCGGTTACGCTGGCACCCTCTACTAAGGGCTTGCCTAGAACGGTGGCGTCTCCATCAATGATGCCCAGTACTTTGTCAAATGTAAAAGACTCTCCGGCCTCTACTCCCAACTTTTCCACTGTTATTATGTCCCCGGCTTGGACTTTGTATTGCTTGCCGCCGCTTTCGATGATTGCGTGCATTCGCAAACCTCCCATTATATTAAGACATTTAGGAAGTACTCGCCGGGGAAGGCAGGCAGAAACACCATTTGAAGACCAAAACCCGAGCGGTTACCACACATAGGCCGTTATGATACCAAAAAATGAAGTTTAATACAAGGGGTGCGCTCCTAGATTATTGAAACGTATGGCACCATACGCATGTTTTTGCTTTTGCCATAAAATTATGAGATGAAACCCTGTAAAATAGCCGTTTTTGATTATGGCCTCTTGACATACAACTGTGTTACTGTATTATTTAACTAGTACAGTAATACAGTATGGCAAAGGTGGTAACTATGCGCGACTTCGAAACCAGTAAGCCAATCTTTCAGCAGATAATCGACCGTATTCTCCTGACAATTGCTATGGGGGAACTAGCCCCGGGAGAAAAAATGCCTTCTGTAAGAGAGCTGGCCTTGGAGTACAGGGTCAACCCCAACACCATGCAGAAATCCTTATTAAAATTAGAGGAAATGGGCTACCTGCATACCCAGCGTGCAGTAGGCCGCCAGGTAACTACTGACACGGAGAAGATTGCCGGTCTCAAAAACAAGCGACCTGTCCAGATTACGGAGAAATATCTACTGGATATGCTGGAATGCGGTGTTGAAGGGGAGGATATTCTCAAACATATAAGAAAAGTCTTAGGAATCCCGGAAACAGTCCGTGTCACCCACTACATGCAGCCCCACAAATCAAGAGAGAGGAAGAAGTGATATGGAAAATATATTAGAAATCACCGGCCTAAGCCATAGCTACGGAAAAAATCTCGCATTGGGTAACATATCATTAGGCCTGCCAAAAGGGAAAATCGTAGGCGTCCTTGGCCCCAACGGCAGCGGCAAAACTACATTGATAAAGATAATAATGGGCCTGATAAACGGCTACGATGGCCAAGTGCGTATTGCTGGGGAAGTCCCAGGTATACAGGCCAACCCCCATATATCATACCTGCCAGACAGAAACCATATCCCCTCCTGGTTAACTACGAGTCAAGCAATAAATCTCTTTGGGGATTTTTATCCGGACTTTGACCAAGCACGAGCTAATGACATGCTCGAGCGCATGAAAATACCCCCAAACACAAAAATAAAAACCCTCTCCAGGGGTACCCAGGAGAAGGTCCAGCTTGCAATGGTAATGAGCAGGCGGGCATGTCTGTATGTGCTGGACGAACCTCTTGGGGCCGTAGACCCAGCCAGCCGGGAGTTTATTGTTAATACGATACTAAAAAACTACCCTGAGGATGGGACGATTCTACTTTCCACTCATATTATCAGCGATATAGAGCCTGTTTTGGATATCGCGATTTTCCTTAGAGAAGGGGAAATTGTACTAATGGATGACGCTGATAAAATCCGGGAAGAGCATGGCAAGTCTCTTGACGGACTTTTTAGGGAGGTATTTAGGAATGCTGATTAAGACTATAAAATATGATTTTTTATTTAGTAGAAAAGCGTTTTTTACTACAGCTGCGCTTATGATTGGCTTTACGGCACTTGTTTGGGTAGTCTCCTTTTTTGAGGCCAGCATAACTTCTCTTACAGCTGTGGGGCTTGTTACCATGGTTGTGGGGATTTATGTTATGTGCTCCGCAGGGAATCAGGTGCTTCAATTTTTCAGTCAGAATTTTTTTGGGGACGCAGGATACTTGATGCTTACTTTGCCGGTGTCCCGTGGCAAGCTGATTCTTTCAAAGATAATTGTATCAATGGTATGGTTTAATTTTTTGCTACTAACAGGTGTTATCGCGCTGTTTATTTTTGGTATTGCCATGAATGCAAGTGCTGGATTTAGTGACTTTACCATCGTTTTTGGCACTTCCGGTTTTATTACATTTATAGCAATCAATGTGTTTGTGTTCACACTGATTTCGGTATTATTCCTTGCGGTGACTCTTTCCAATAGCTATATAGGGTCATGGAGGATACCGGGAATTGTCGCAGGGCTTGCAGTCGTCGGTTATGGGGCGGCAGTCATAAGGCTAGGCACTCTGCTTCATGGGCGGCATAGGGAAATGATTTTTGTGGAAGATATAAGCCATTTCTACGATGATGCGGGAAATGTTATCGGAACCTCTCATTTTCATAGCAACGAGTGGTTAGTGGAAAGAGGCATAAGAATAGGCCGCATCCCCATTGGAGAAACGGCCTACTTTGACATATTTTTATGGGGAATGGTGTTGGCAATGGGATTGCTAGCTCTTGGGGTTGTTTATGTGCTTTTGAAAAATAAGGTGAGTTTAGACTAAGTTCCCCCGCACCACCGTATTGCATTTTCTAACAATCGTTGAAATTGTGGATTCAGCCAAACTTCCAACGTATGCCCAGGGGTAAGGACACATACCCGTCCTTTCCTTTGGGTACGTACATATACAGCCGGTGCAATCTTGGCAGGGGTGTTAAAATATGGCTCGGACTCATATTTTGCCGGCTCACCTAAGGCTGCCGCATACCCTGCCGCCAGTATATCCACATCCGGTGCCAAAATCTCCAGGTAATAATGCTCGTCCGTTTCGCAAAAGGAGCCAACCCCTTCAGTAACAGGGTGGGGTTTTAAGACCTGTACTTTCACCGGACTCATATCGGGATGAAAACTAAACCTTGAGCCGATTAATTCGTCCAACATCCCTGTATGGTCTCCCGGCACCAAGCCGTTGTGAGTTACAAGAAGTCCGCCGCCTTCTTCAACATATCTAACGAAAGCCTCCTGGACGGCCTCTGTTTTCCACAGGATATCCTCTTCATTATAGATATCATCAGCGGTGGACATAATTACAACATCGTAGTCCTTAAGGGCCTCAGGGTCAAAATCCGCACCATTCGTCATAGCATCAAACAATATTCCCTTTTCCCGTAATGGCTCCATTCCTTGGATGGGGACTTCCCCGGGGTGGTAAAAATCATCGCATAGTAGTAGAACTCGCATGGGTTTCCTCCTCGCAAATAATTGACAATCCATGTACCGTATAATACCATAAACCTAGGAAAATCCATTACAAAGGAGCGCATAAAATGAACAACATCCCAACCCCTCATATCACCTCAAAAGAAGGTCAATTTGCAAAAACCGTCCTTATGCCCGGTGACCCTTTAAGGGCAAAATTTATCGCCGACAACTTCCTGGACAACCCTGCCCTAGTCAACGAAGTCCGGGGAATGCTTGCTTACACCGGTACCTACAAAGGCAAGCCCGTATCCGTTATGGGCAGCGGAATGGGTATGCCCTCTATGGGGATTTATTCCTATGAGCTGTTTAATTTCTACGGTGTTGAGAATATCGTCCGGATAGGCTCTGCCGGGGCCATCTCTCTGGACCTTGATTTGGGCGACATAGTAATGGGCATCGGTGCCTGTACCGACTCCGGTTATGCAGAGATTTACGGCAGACCTCCAGGGGTATTTTCTCCCACCGCTTCTTATTCTCTGATAAAAAAATGCAGCGACTCCGCTGCAAAGTTGGGTGTCGATCTGGTTGCAGGCAATATTTTATCCACAGATGTGTTCTATACAGAGGATAACTTGGAAGGTGCCAAGGCCTGGCAGCGTCTGGGTGTGCTGGCGGTAGAAATGGAAGCCGCAGCCCTCTACACCAATGCCGCGATTGCTGGCAAAAACGGCCTTTGCATATGCACAATTTCCGACACCCTATTTACCGGCAAAGCCATGTCCGCCGAGGCGCGGCAGACCTCCTTTACTCAAATGATGGAAGTCGCCCTTGGGATTCTATAGTCCATGCTTCAAGTTAAAAATCTCACAAAATCCTATGCTACTAAGCAAGGCCCCCTGTATGCATTAAAAGATGTATCCGTGGAGATAAATAAAGGTGAAATCTTCGGGTTTATCGGCCTAAGCGGTGCCGGGAAAACATCTCTTGCGAGATGTGTTTCCTCATTGGAAAAAGCCGACAGCGGTCAGATATTACTTGAGGGCGTGGACATCACCAAGCAAAGAGGCGCAGCCCTACGGGAAACCCGGAAGAAAATGGGCTTGGTATTCCAGCACTTTAATTTGCTAATGAATGCCACGGTATTCGAGAATATTGCCTTTCCACTCAGGATAGCCAAAAAATCCCGCCAGCATATAGAAACCCGAGTCAATGAACTACTGGAGGTAGTGGGTCTTACAGATAAATCTGACGCATACCCTGCTACTCTTTCTGGTGGACAAAAACAGCGAGTAGGCATAGCCCGAGCACTTGTAGCGGAGCCCCAGCTGGTAATCTGTGACGAGGCTACTTCGGCACTGGACCCGGATACCACCAAGTCTATTCTCGCGCTAATTAAAAGCATCGGAGTTCAAACCGGAGTGACGTTCTTGGTTATCACCCACGAAATGGACGTAATCAAAGAGCTATGCACTCATGTAGCGGTAATGGAAGACGGGGAAATTATAGAACAAGGCCCGGTGCTTGAGGTGCTGACAGCCCCAAAAACCCCTACGGCAAAACGCTTCTTTTCAAAGGACTATATTGATAGCGCATGGCGGGGGACACGGCGGATTTTCCGGGCAGTGTTTATAGGAGAGACCGCACGCCAAGCATTTATCCATGATGTAATCCGAAAGTTTGAAATCGAACTATCTATTCTCTCCGGCAATATCGAAAATGTCGGCGGTATAATGGTAGGCTCACTAATACTGGAAATCACCGGCAAGGACGAAATCCTAGCCCAAGTGCAGGAATATTTTCATGAGAACAATGTAGGGATTGAAGAATTGTAAGGAGGACTAAATTATGCCAGAACTAAAAGGATCAAGAACCGAGGCCAACTTAATGGCCGCATTCGCGGGAGAATCCCAAGCCCGCAATAAGTATACCTACTATGCAGCCAGGGCCAAGAAGGACGGCTTTGAGCAAATGGCAAAGATTTTCCAAGACACCGCAGACAACGAGAAAGAACACGCAAAAATGTGGTTCAAACATCTACACGGCGGCCAAGTCCCCGGCACAGTGGAAAACCTAAAAGACGCCGCCGAGGGTGAGCATTACGAGTGGACAGATATGTACGCAGGCTTCGCCAAGGAAGCCAGGGCAGAAGGCTTTGAGGCCATAGCCAATCAATTCGAAATGGTAGCCGCCATAGAAAAAGAGCATGAAGAACGTTATCGCGCCCTGCTGGCCAACCTAGAAGGCAACACAGTCTTCATGAAAGACCGCCCAGTAGAATGGGAATGCGCCAACTGCGGCCACCGCCACCACGGCGAAGCTGCCCCGGAGGTATGCCCAGTATGCGTGCATCCTAAGGCGTTTTTTATGATTGCTTGTAGGAATTATTAGGAACCAAATTTTCCAACAATTCACAAGTTCACCGATGTGCAAAAACACTAAACTCGTCTGTCGCCAAATCTGCGTTAAAGCATTCGCAGATTTGACTCGTCGTCGCTAAGTGTTTTTATGCAATCGGTGTTATTAAACCTTGCAAACCGCTCTAGACAACTGTCTACTGCGGTTTGCAATTTTTTTGTCTTTCTTACGCCATCCTCCAGCCAGATATTCTTCACAACTAGACTTTTATCCTTACGGATTACCTCAATCCGCCCGGCGAAGTTTTCGCCATATAATATGGGCAGTACATATGGCCCATACTTGCGCTTTGCGGGCGGGGTGTAGATTTCCCATGCATAGTGGAAGCCGAATAGGGCTAGGATGATTTTTCTGTCCCACATAAAGCAGTCCAGGGGGGCTATCAACTCGCAACGAGGCTTAGGGGATGCGCCCTTTCGGATGGTTTCTAGTAGGGGCAGGTCCTCTGTACGGATGTATAGAGTATGGTTTATTCCTTCTACCGTAACAGGCCGGATTTTTTCTTCTTCCAGTAAGGACTTAAAGATTTCACCCCGACGGGATGCGCTTAAATTTTGTATATATAACCATGCGTCTGAGGGGCGGTTCCATAATAGACCTACTGCGCCTATCCGCCGTAACACTCGCCATTTTTGGTGTTCAAACTCGTCAGGCAATGGGTCTGGGGCAGATAAGATTTCTTGGGAGATGTGATTTTCCGCCAGGTCATAGAACTTTCTGGTACCCTTCTTATGATGAACAATCAATTGGCCTGTGGAATATAGCTGCTCCAAAACCGCCCGAGCAGCCTTGGTTTCGCTATTGCCGCTTCCGCTCCAATGGATAGAGGAATGCCAGCGTATGCCCCCCTCAAGGGGTAAGTCGTCAGAGTTTATGGGGCCGTTTTCTCGGATATACTCTAATGCCTGTGCTTCCAATTCCGATACACCCTCAAAGCGTTTGCCTCCTAAAATTGCAGCGTCACGGTATCGCCGGAAATATGGCCAGTATTCTACCGGGATAATGGCAAGATTCTTGTCCGGATAGTCAAATAGTAGCCTGTCCTTGTACAGTAACTCTTCCAGCATGGCCTTTGTAAAGCCCTTGACACGAGCGTTGAGGGTTATTTGAGCGTTTTGTCCACAAAGGTCAACCGGGTCAAATTGAAGGCAGCCGGTTTGGCGTATGTAGGCAAGTGCGCCTGCTTTTCCGATGAATTTATGCTCGCCTATTAGGCCATGTTTTAGTAGGATAAATTGGCGGGCTTGGGGGAGTGAAATTGATAGCATGCGGTAATCTTCCTTTCATTTACCATAGGGTGTTCATATAATTGCACAATAGATATGGAAATGCTAGAATAATTTGCAAAACCCAAAAATATTATTGGAAAGCGATTTTCGGGGACTACGTCCCCAAAAACGCATAGAAAGGGGTAAAATATTTTGAAGAAGAAGACCATTGATAATTTAAAGGTGAAAGGCAAACGGGTACTGGTGCGCTGCGATTTTAATGTACCTCTCATTGACGGTGCAATCACCGACGAAAACCGTATAATCGCGGCACTCCCCACAATAAAAAAGCTTGTTGCAGACGGAGGCCGAGTAATCCTTTGTTCCCACCTAGGCAAGCCTGAAAAGAAATTATCCTTGGCACCGGTGGCGGTAAGCCTTAGCGGGCATTTGGGTCAGCCTGTAAAATTCCTGGCAGATAATCAAGTTGTAAGCGACTGTGTGCGGAAGGCCGTAGGCGAGATGAAAGACGGCGAGGTAGCTCTACTTGAAAACACCCGCCTCCGGAAAGAAGAATCCAAAAATGAGGAAGCCTTCTCAAAAGACCTGGCTTCCATTGCAGATATATATGTAAATGACGCCTTTGGCACGGCTCACCGGGCTCATTGTTCCACCGTTGGAGTAACGTCCTTTGTGGCTGAGTCTGCTGTTGGTTACCTAATGGAAAAAGAGCTTAAGTTCCTTGGTGCCGCCATCGAAAACCCAGTACGCCCCTTCGTTGCAATCCTAGGGGGAGCAAAGGTTTCTGATAAAATCCTTGTAATCAAAGAGCTGTTAAACAAAGTAGACAAGCTAATTATCGGCGGCGGGATGGCTTATACCTTCTTTGTTGCTCAAGGCCATACAGTGGGCGATTCTCTTCTGGAAGTGGACAGAGTCAAGGACGCAAAGGAAGTAATGGAACTTGCCAAGGCAAAAGGAGTGGAGCTTCTCCTGCCGGTGGATACGGTTGTAACCCAGGAGTTTAGTGCCGATGCGGCATACAAAACTGTGCCCTCAAGCGGAATCGAAGACGGCTGGGGTGGCCTAGATATAGGCGAAAAAACTCGTGAAATCTTTACCTCGGCTCTAAAAGATGCCAAGACAATAATATGGAACGGCCCCATGGGTGTATTCGAGTTCCCTAACTTCGCTAAAGGTACTTTGGCTCTAGCCCAAGAGATGGCTGAGAATACGGGCACAACTATTATCGGTGGCGGTGATTCCGCCGCTGCGGTCAACCAATTGGGGTATGGGGATAAAATGACCCATATCTCCACTGGCGGCGGCGCATCACTGGAGTTCCTGGAAGGCAAGGCTCTACCTGGAGTTGAGGCGGTGCAAAATGCGTAAGATGCTTATAGCAGGAAACTGGAAAATGAATTTTACCCCTTCCAATGCGGTGGGGTTTGTAAACTCCATCAAAAGCAATATTGACACAGCTAAACGTGATGTGGTTCTCTGCGTCCCATATGTGGCCTTGCAGCCTGTTAAGGATGCCCTTAAAGGTACCAATATCCAGGTCGGAGCGCAAAACGTCCACTATATGGACGACGGAGCATATACCGGGGAGATTTCACCGGCAATGCTGAATGAAATGAAGGTACCCTATGTAATAATCGGCCATTCCGAGCGGCGAGAGAAGTTCGGAGAATCTGATACAACCGTAAACCTACGGGCGTTGAGGGCACTTAAGCATGGGCTGTCTCCAATTATTTGCGTGGGGGAATCCCAAAAGCAACGCCTTGCGAACCGAACTGAAGATGTACTACGCAAGCAGGTTGCATTCGCATTAGATGAAGTCAAAGACGAGCGAGCCGAAAAGGTGGTTATCGCATACGAACCCATTTGGGCAATCGGCACAGGGATGACAGCGACAACAAAACAAGCTGAAGATGCATGTGCCTTTATTCGTATTCTTCTGATTGAGCGGTTTGGTGCTCCCACAGCGGAGAAAATCCGTATCCTATATGGCGGAAGCGTAACACCGACAAATGCCGCAGAGCTGTTTTCCCAGCCCAATATTGACGGCGGGTTGGTAGGCGGTGCCAGCACTGCTCCAACTTTTGACCAAGTTGTGAAAGCGGGGCTATGTTGTGAGTAAAGACACTATTGTACTAATGATTCTAGACGGCTACGGCTTGGCCCCTTCCTCTGAAAACAATGCCATACACTTAGCCGAAACCCCACACATAGACTGGTTATTGGAAAAATTCCCATTCCAACCTGGCCAAGCCGCCGGTATGGATGTGGGCCTTCCTGACGGCCAAATGGGCAACTCCGAAGTAGGCCATACCAATATCGGCGCAGGGCGCATCGTGTACCAGGAGCTTACCCGGATCACCAAGTCCATCCAGGACCGGGACTTCTTCGAAAACGAAGCTCTTGTTGCCGCAGTGCAAAATGCCAAGGATAATAACTCAGCCCTTCATTTATATGGGCTCCTCTCTGATGGGGGAGTTCACAGCCACAATACACACCTATATGCCCTCTTGCAACTGGCTAGGGCCCATGGGCTTGCCAAAGTATATGTACATGCTTTCCTGGATGGTAGGGACACCCCGCCGACCTCTGGCCTGGGATATATCCAAGAACTTGAGGCAAAAATGAAGGAAATTGGAGTTGGTAAAATCGCCACGATTTCCGGCAGATACTACGCTATGGATCGAGACAATCGCTGGGAGCGGGTGCAGCTTGCATACGACGCACTGACCCAAGGTAAAGGAGAAAGCGCCGCCAATGCCATAGCCTGTATGGAGGCCACCTATGCCAAGGATGTCAATGACGAGTTTGTACTCCCTACAATAATTGTGCCAGAAGGCATAATCAAAGCCAATGACTCCGTAATCTTCTATAATTTCCGCCCAGATAGGGCAAGGGAAATAACACGTGCTTTTTGTGACCCGGCCTTCACCGGGTTTCGGCGCAAGCTGCTCCCCCTACATTATGTCTGTTTCACAGAATACGACACTACTATTCCCAACAAACATGTAGCCTTCCATGCCCAAGCTATGGACAATGTACTGGGGCAATATCTGTCGGATAAAGGTCTGACCCAGCTTCGACTAGCGGAAACGGAAAAATACGCCCATGTGACATTCTTCTTCAATGGTGGGCGGGAAGAGCCATATACCGGAGAAGACCGGATTCTGGTAGACTCCCCAAAGGTTGCAACCTATGACTTTCAACCGGAAATGAGTGCTGAAGAGGTAACGGACAAGCTGGTAGAAGCCATTCACTCCGAAAAATACGACCTAATAGTTGTAAATTACGCCAACTGCGATATGGTAGGTCATACGGGAGTTAAGGAAGCTGCAATCAAAGCCGTAGAAGCTATGGACACCTGTGTAGCCAGGGCAATGACGGCCATGTTGGAGACAGGTACAAAGATGTTCTTCTGTGCGGATCATGGCAATGCCGACCAGATGATAGATGAGACCATTGGCGGGCCCTTTACAGCCCATACCACCAATCCTGTGCCTTTCGTGCTGTTTAACTGCCCCGGTTACGACCTTGCCCCCGGGGGAAGGCTTGCGGATATCGCTCCCACTCTCCTTGAGCTGATGGAGTTGCCAATCCCGCCGGAAATGACAGGCAAAAGTCTGTTGGTCAGTAAATAAACCTCAGTAGATCAGAAAATCGCCTTTGGCCCCATCATCAAAACCGGAAGAAAAGTCAATAAAATTCAATATACAGGAGGTAACAAATGCTAAAAACATTCATCGAAATCGTGGAGGTACGGGGTCGTGAAATTATGGACTCCCGTGGCAACCCCACAGTGGAAGTACAAGTAGTAGTATGTGACGAGGAAGGCAAGCATTACACCGCCATTGCTGCGGTGCCTTCAGGTGCGTCCACAGGCGCATTCGAAGCCGTTGAGCTTCGTGACGGTGGAGAAAGATACCTGGGTCTTGGGGTAGAAAAGGCCGTTTCCAACATCAATGACAAAATCGCAGATGAAATCTGCGGTATGAACGCCATTGACCAAGTAGCTGTTGACCAAAAAATGCTGGAACTAGACGGCACTCCCAATAAAGAAGCCTTGGGTGCCAATGCCATCCTGGGCGTATCAATGGCAGTGGCCAAAGCCGCCGCTGTTGCTCTTAAAATGCCACTGTATCAATATTTAGGCGGATTTAATGCTAAGCAACTCCCCGTTCCAATGATGAATATCCTAAACGGCGGCAAGCACGCCGACAATACTGTAGACTTCCAAGAATTTATGATTATGCCAGTAGGAGCAGCCACTTTCAAAGAGGCACTCCAGTGGTGTGCCGAGATTTATCATAAGCTTAAAAAATTACTCAAAGCCCGCGGCCTTGCCACAGCAATCGGCGACGAAGGCGGCTTTGCCCCTGACCTTGCTACCCCAGATGAGGTAATTGAACTAATCCTTGAAGCGGTAAAAGAAGCAGGATACGAACCTGGCACGGAAATCCGCCTGGCTCTGGATGTAGCTGCAACAGAACTTTACGGTGACGCCAAGAAAAAAGGCAAGGAAGGCCTGTACTACTTCGCAGGAGAAAGCCAAATGACGGGCAAGGAAGTATATCGTACCTCGGAAGAAATGGTGCAAATGTACGAAGCTCTAGTGGATAAATATCCGCTAATCTCAATCGAAGACGGATTCGACGAAGAGGATTGGGATGGCTGGAAGCTAATGACCGACCGCTTAGGCAAGCGAGTCCAAATAGTAGGGGATGACCTGTTCGTAACTAATACCGAACGTCTACAGCGTGGCATTGACACGGATACAGGCAATTCTATTCTGGTAAAGGTAAACCAAATCGGCACCCTAACCGAGACCTTCGCAACAATTGCACTGGCTCATCGCAATAATATGACCACAGTAATAAGCCACAGAAGCGGCGAAACAGAAGACGCCACCATCGCCGATATATCTGTAGCGGTAAACGCAGGACAAATTAAAACCGGTGCGCCCGCAAGGTCAGACAGAGTAGCCAAGTACAACCAACTACTCCGTATAGAGGAAGAGTTGGACGAAGTAGCCGAGTATCCAGGGCTTGGAGCTTGGTTTAATTTGAAGAATAAGTAAACAGTAAATTACGAGGGGGGCTTTCCTAGAGAGCTCCCCTGATTTATAGCAATTTCAGTCCAAAGTAGGGGATTGAAATTGCTATGGCTTTAAAAATGTTTCAATTAGGAATGATAAAACCATCACTCTCAATTGAAATCGCTATACATAGAACACTGCAATTTTTATCAACGGGGTGAGTCATGAAAATATTCTTTTCGTTATTGTTACTAGTTATGGCATTTGCCGGAATTACAGCTCATGCTGACGGCAACCGCGTCATTATTGACGGGGCCGAAGTAAGTACACCAGCTCAAGGGGGATTGCTGCCTTTATGGGATGTGGTAGATAGCATCGGCGGAAGCATATCGTGGAGTGGACATGGGCGGCATGTAATTATCCGCCAAGGTGACCAAACTATAATAATAACCGTCAGATGTCGACAGGCCATTGTCAACGGCCGAAGGGTGACTTTGGCCGCTCCCATTACCATTATCGGTGAGCGGGTTATGGTTACCCGCTGTTTTATTGTGGATTATCTTGGGGTTGGGGTTGGGTTTATAAACAACTCCTTTATCATATCCAGTACCCCTGCAACACATGTACCCGTCTTAATATATCATCATATCCTTCCTGATGAGGTAAACACCCATTTCTATGACAATGCCTGGACCATCAGCACAGAGAACTTTGCTGAGCAAATGCGCTATCTTCGAGATAATAGTTTTTATACACCTACCTTGCATGAGCTTGAGGCATTTCTTTATCACGGGCGGCCTTTGCCGCAAAATAGCGTGATGATACATTTTGATGACGGGTATTATTCCAACTTTGTATATGCATATCCGATTCTTGAGAGGTATGGACTTCGGGCGGTGCTTTTTCCTATTACCGGAAATTCAGAAGTCTTGGGCGACGTACAGCCACCTATGGATTACAGCAGCTTGACCCATACCGCCGCAATTACACTTCGCAGGGCGTCGATTGTATTCGAAACCGCCAGCCATTCCCATGCACTCCATGACCGTGCTGAAGACGGGCGAACTTTGCTGGTTGCATCAACCAAGGAAGAAATTATCGCAGATACCCGCCTTAGCTTCGAATTTGTCACCAATCGCCGGGCCTATGCATATCCCCTTGGGATGTTTAACGAAACAGTAATCGAAGCTCTTCAGGAGGCTGGAATTAGTATGGCCTTTACTGTGAATAGAGGTTATGTAACTGCCGATACGGACCCATTTAGATTGCCGAGGTTTACGATTTATCAGACTACGAGAATGGAGCGGTTTAGGGATATTGTAAATAGGGAAATGTAGCCTCCACGCAAAATATGCCATATATTTCCAATTAGGATTATAGCGATTATACATATAATTTCAAACACGTATAATCATATTGATTTGCAAGTTAACAGCAATATGACTCTTTGCATTTTATACGCAAATAGTGTAAAATAATGCAGAAAGATAGTAAATTTTATTTTCATTATTACCGTTTTGAAATGTGCTATAGGTACTTGATACCCATTTCTTTATTTTAGTACGTTTCACAAAAAGCCCATGTGCTTTTTGTGGGGGCGACTATAGTCGTTTACCTTTAATGAGCTTGCTCATTTAAAAGATGAATCACTATAACTGTTGTTGTGTGTAGGCTATAGGTGTGATTAGAGAGGTGTGAATACCGTGAACCCAGAAAGCAAAACAGAATTTGCTAAGGAGCAATACGTAATTAATTTCCACTCTTTTGATGAAAATGAAATCACCGAAAAAACAAATGCACTAATCTGGCATTGTATTACCGATGCCGCAAAAATAGCAAAGGATCTTGTGTCGGCCAGTCCTGATAAAGATACTAGAGACAAAGACGGACAAAACCACCCACTTGAACACAACAGCCTAATTGTATTTACAGGGGATCGTGGCAGTGGCAAGAGTACTGTGATGCGCAAATTTACAGAGAATATTGTAGCACATATAGAGGCCCTGCCTGAGGTCAAGGAAAAAGTAAAGCAGAAACTCTTTGTCTTGCCTGTTATCGATCCTACTGAGTTTGCACAGGATGAGCGTCTTGTTGGCGCGATTGTGTCTCGTATATATCAAGTGGTCCACAAGACAATTAATGAAAGCCCCGGAGGCGAAATAAACAGGAACACTACCCGTGAAGTTTTTGAACACTGCGAGAAGGTTCATGATGCCCTTAAAACAATTTACACAGGTGTCAAAGAAGCTGTCAAAAACAATAATGACGGGATGGAGTCCTTGGAAAAGCTAACCGCGTCCACGCTCCTGAAAGATAGGCTATGGAACCTTTTCGAAAGGTTTATGATATGGGGCAAGTATGACACCCTAGTAATTCCAATCGATGACCTCGACATGAAAGTGACAGGCAGCTACGATTTGCTGGAGGAAATAAAGAATTGCCTACAGATACCAGGTGTCATAGTCACTATGGCAGTTAAGATTGAGCAAGTCACGGATTCGCTGGAGCAATACTTTAAAGATCAGCTTAAGGGGTTGCCCGCAATCAAAGTTGCATTGGATGCGCAGCCGGCGGAGATGGCGTCTAAGTATCTTCAAAAGTTGATGCCAAATCCGCGCAGGATAGCTCTGCCTGTGTTAAGGCCGGACAAGATGTCACTATATGAGTTCAAGTACAGTGGTTTGGACGACGGAGGCAATGGGAAAAGGAAAATAATGACATGGCCCTTAGTTGACAAATTTATGGAGCTGGTTTGGCGAAAAACGGGGATATGTCTTGTAAAAAACCAAGATGGCTCACATGGTCTAATTCCACACAATCTGAGAGCATTACGTCATATGTTTGCGATTTTAAGTGGCTTAGAGGATGTCTTCGGTCTTTGCAAAAATATAGTTTCAGAAAAAAATCTAAGCCACAATTTGAACATACTTGAATCATGGGTATTGGACAGTGCGAGTTCCAATGCGGTCCCACGTGGGCTTGCACGCATTGCTCGCGAATTTGCCTCCCGTCCGTCAGAGAACATACATGCATTCTTAATAAAAGAGTTGGAGGATTACTCCGCAAAGAGCAATATCGAACGCTGTGATGGTGACTTTACTTTCACAAAGGGATTATTCGGCAAAGATACCACTATCATGCACATGCTTAACCCCATTGAGCTTTTTGATCGCGGGGCACTGCCGGAAAATATTAGCATCGGTGATGCGCTGTATGCACTAAATAGCATAAAGAACCAAAACCCAAGCGAGGGATTTTGCCATTTTGTTGCAACCATGAAAATGCTGTACTCAATCCGCATGACAAGAGCACTCTACTTGAGTGGACATGCATTAGGCATAGACAAAGATGACAAAGATAAATATAAAGAACTCCGCAATGTACTCAATGGTATGGTGTATAACCCACGCTTGCGACTCACTTATGAGCAACTAGAGTGGAGGTGGAGGGCTCCGACTGAGATTAGTAGTAGAGGAATGGCAAATGCAGTGAGCCAAAAAACCGATGATAGAATTTCATTTGATGAGTTGGCTGCAATGACACCAGATGCACAAGAATTCGAAATTACGCGCAAGTTCTCCGATACACGAGGTGGCAAACTAATAACAGAATTACGCAAATATGAGGACATAAACGAACAACGCGCCGCATTTAATAATTTTGTAAAAATTACTCCCAATATGCAACGACGCCGAAAAAATGCTGTTGCATGGCAGCTTTTATTTTTTGTTGGGGAAGGACGTATTCACGATGGAGATCTCCATACCTTCCACAGAACCCATCCGACAGAGAGACAGGTTGCCCAATATACTAAGACTCGTTTGCGTGACTCTGCCAAACAGCATAACAGTGTTTGGTTTAATTACATGGCCATGATTTTCAACTTGCTATACCCAGTTAGTGGTTTCGCGAAACGTGTCGCGAGTGTATTCCCTGGTAATAATAACGAAGAAAAGGAAGCATTCGCAGAGGAGCTGCTTAGCAAATATTTCGATGACGGAGAAGACAAGTGGAGCACTGAAGCTATGATTGAGCTTTTTTCCCTCAACTGTATTGATGTTTTAGACGAGCTAATTCTCCTTATGGCGAGGGAAGCAGATAACCGTGAGGACCTGGAAGAAGAAACTATATATCATATGGGAGCACGTTACTTTGGTGCTGTTTTGTGTGACGCTTTAGAAGAGATTTATAAGCGCACTACTGACAAGTCCATAAGTGGTGAACGAATTAAAGAGATAACGGAGTGTGCACACTTCCCGTTTTCAGCAAAAATACTTGTTGATGATCATGCGAGAAACATGCATGTTCAGGCATTTACGACAAATGATTTATCAACAATGTGGAAGCACAGTTGATTATGGACATGGAATATGCCATTGGAATCAATGTCTTATTAAAGCATTGCCCAATTACACATCTTGTTGAGAATCTGACAGGCTCCAGGCAACAATTGCGGTATTTTAGTGATTATATGCCGGAGCATGTTTTCGTGCGGGGATGTCAGCAGGAGTATAGCCAGTTCTCCCTTAACGAGTGCGAGAACATCTATAAAAAGCTCAGTGAAGGAGTGCATAGCAACCAAGGTGATAAGACGACTATCTTTCACCTGTTTAATGATATCGCCGCAGATGTCCTAAGCCTAGACGGGGATAGGGTTATATGTAAGCACTCCCAGCTTGTCGCATGGCGAGAGACGGTACACTCTATTGGTCAGTCTATATTTATTTGTGCTTTCATGGCGCATGAGGATTGCCACAATCACGACCCTCGCCAAGAAAAAGCCACAAGAAGTGACTTCTTTTTTTCACCTTATGTACAAACGGACAATATACGTCTGCGTAACATGCTTTCTCGGGGGATGGCAGAAAATCATTTTCACTTAAAAGGGAGTGCTCCCGCCTTTTTAGCGTCATGGGTTTGTCTGATGAACCGTATAGAGTCACGTGAAAGCGAGTTTCGACAAGAGGCTATGAGGGATAGACTTTTCCGTGCGCCAATAGGAGATGAGCAGTTATCACTGTGCGAAACCACGCAAATCGCGGCGTGGCTGCGATTACATATGTATCGTTGGCTTGATGGAGACAATAACGATATGCATGAAGAAATATCCCGGTTCTTGCGCGCATTAGAGTACACACCTTTTACATGGGTAGCCGATCTCCAGCACAAGTTATCGGCAGAAAAAAGAATGAACGGTGACTCCAAACTGGACTATGCCAGCAATGAGGAAGGGGATAGTGACAGAGCCTATGCACTAATATCAGGAGAACATCGTTTTCTTTATAGGATGTTTTATGCAATATACAGCCGTCAACAAGGCGTAGAAGAGATGTATCGTCCTTTTTTTGTATACCTAATGGCGTATATACGTCTGAGGGCTGAGCTTGTGCAGTGTAACATGGCAGTGGGTTTCCAAAACTTCTTAGTTTATGAAAGGCGAAAAGATATTTTTGTAGAAAAGTACGGTGAATATGAAAAAGCGTATTTGAAAATGGCATTGGATAGTGTCTTACAGCATAAATTTATAAAGAGTTTAGAAGTGCGTATTGCGCCAAAAGAAAACTACAATGAGTTCTTTGGGGCTATGGAGGACTATTGGCGCATAACCACTGATAATAAGACAAAAGAAGAAAAGTTGTTTTTTGTTGTGCATCTAATAAAGAAACCGGATAGAAGAATTAACGCTCGTAGCAACCTGGGGCAGTTTGCCCCCATGCGATGCCGACATGACGAGCTACGTCGTGGTGAATATAGACGACAAGTAAAGAACATATTACGTCTTCAAAGAGACAGCCGCCCCTTTGCCTCAAGACTATATGGTATTGACGCGTGCAATCACGAGTCTTATGCGCGTCCAGAAGTGTTCGCTCCTTTGTTTAGAATGGCGCGGTATGAGTCGTCAAGGTTGAAGCGGAATAATCAGTGGCAACCTGTCAGTAGGCTGCACATCGCTTTCCATGTTGGCGAAGATTTTTTAGATATAGTGAGTGGGTTGCGCGCAGTTTATGAAGCAATAAAATTTCTGCAATTGTCACATGGGGATAGAATTGGCCATGCTCTAGCCTTAGGAGTCGAGCCTGCGGACTATTATATGCTAAAAGGCAAAAGACTATATTTGCCTCTCCAAGAGGCACTCGACAATATGGCATTTCTATTATATTCACTTCAGAAATATGGTATACACGATCATGCTTTTGAATCATGGTTAAAAGACAAATTTGATGAGTATTTTTTGTGTCTCTTCCGCGCAAATATACCCCTTACTGATGTCGAACACAATGTGGAGAGATACTCGTATATCAATAGTTGGACCCTACGGGGTGACGAACCCTTATTATATAGTGATTATACTATTGTTTCCAATAGCATCAGATTTAATGCAAATGCGTTGTTCTCTGAGTCATACAACATCCTCAATGACGAGTACTGCAAACATATACGTGCTAATGACACACAGGCGCGCCGATTGTATCATCAATATCACTACAATGGGATAATCAGAGATTGTGGCGAGCAAATCGTCGCGCTTGATATTCCAGAAGGCTATTCAAAGATTGTCAGGCAACTGCAAAATGCAATGCTTAGCGATGTTTGCAGGCGTGGCGTCGCAATTGAATGCAATCCCTCATCCAACCGACTCATAGGGACATTTGGGAGATATGACAAGCATCCCATTGTCCGATTCTATAATCGTTGGCTTGACTCTGACTCAGCTGCGCCCCAGGCGTTTGTTTCCATCAACACAGACGACCAAGGGATTTTCGACTCCGATTTGGAAAGCGAATACGCATTGATGGCCTCTGCCCTTGAGTCACTAACGGATGTTGACGATAATAATCACCTACTATATAATGTATCCAATATTTACAGGTGGTTGGATGATGTGCGGGAGATGGGTCTAGAACAGAGTTATCTTCACACACATCGTCGCCTTGGCAACGGAAGGTAGTGGGCTATGGGTTATGTCCGTGTTGCAGGCTATGAGTGCATGGCTTTCGATACAAATGGCACCAGCTATGTTTTATGGCGTGACGAAGACAAGCCCGAATGCCTCGTCATATCCAATCGCGGAAAAAGCACTGAAGAGAAACTAAGTGATTTGCAGGCCGATGAGATAAGCGTACTTCGCTTCGAATCGGTCTTTTTTGGCTTATGCGAATATAATTCTCTAGATGTGTTTAATAACATCACGCGCATTGAGTTCGATGATTGTATGGCATATGGAAGTGAAACCCCAAAATCATCTGCAATGGCAAAAATTCGTACTGCCCTGGGCTCCTCTGTGAGTTTAACTGAATATGTGTTTGAAAACAGTAGATATGTCGATATAGCAAACTTACAAGTATTTACAAGCATAAAATCCTTAACGATAAAAAGAGCTGACTATATCAGATGGGAAAACTTTGAACCCGATGCATTGAAAGTGTTGGTATTAGAGGATGTCAATTTAGCACCCTCTATGCTTCATAATATCGCAGAGCAAATAGAGCTCGAGACTCTTGAGCTGTCAGGTGTTTACAGGCGAGACGATGTTTGTGAAACTTTTTTAGCACCCCTTACAAGTAGTAGCAGCCAGATAAATGATAGTCTGAAAAAGCTGCGACTTAGCAATATGAATATAAGAAGCTCAGATAAAAAAGGGCGAACAGGGATTTTTGGTTGGATTGAAAAATTGAAGCGTTTAGAGTATTTGGATTTATCACACAACAAGATAGTGGCCATCCCGGATTCTTTGTTATGTGATTTAAAGAAACTTCAAACACTCATCCTGAGTTACAACCCAATATGGGATGTAGCCTCCCTTGGCTCAGCCGAAGATGTACGGTCCGGCCTTGAAACACTAGAGCTAAAGAAAACCAGTATTGGCATGGTACCCCAGGTGTATGGGATTAGAAAGCTAGATATATCTGAGTGCCATCGGATAAAGTGGTGTGATATGGAGGACTTTCCTCCTCAGGTGTTTGAGAATCTGGAATGGCTTGATGTATCTTCCACCGAGCTTACAGAAATCCCTCATTGGTTTAATGTTCCTAAAGATAGCAATGGGTCTAGGAATCTACAGAATCTTAAGTATATTGATATCTCAAGAACAAAAATAACTGAAATCAAAGTTCGTGTACCAAGTTTGATTTGCCTCGTTGCTGAGCGTCTTCACTTAAACTATATACAGGAACGATTACTAACCCGCAAAGATTGGATGTTTATTGGGTCTGGTTATGATAAGGAGAAAATCAATACTTTCTATGATGCGTCTAAAAGCGGCGGATACACTGACGAAAGACGCATGTATCTTAGGGAAACTCAGTTGAAAGATATCTCCAATCATTTTTTTGCAAACGGGACAAAGGATACAAGACAAGAGTTTTGGGAATATGACCTAGCTCCTCAAGGTCAACAGGCAACAATTGTTTTTATTGGCGACAAAGATGCAAAAAAAACTGCAATATGCAGTCTATTTGATGTAACTGAAAGGGATTTTATTAACTGTATTGGACAATGTATATTAAGGACATCGCCCCATCTTAAGGTACATGATATGCAAAATATATCTGGCACCAATGGCAAGCATCGTGGCGAAAGACTTGCTCCAAACTCGATACTCAATGTGCGTGCCCTTTCTAGTCGTCCCCAGTATCGTAGCGGGCATGGCATGTTTATGATAGACAATGCGCTATATGTTATTTTGTTGAAAGGTGAGAACGTACTTGACATACAGCGAAGGTTGGATATGTGGATGCGCTGTATAAAAAATACTGTTGCGACAGCTAGTGTGCTGGTAATGCTTCGTGCCGAATCAGAAAATAGTATTGAGGCACTTGACATAGAAAAATATAGGGCGGACGCGGCTTTCACTGTGCACAAGGAGATTGCATTTCTTCCGCCAATTAAAGAGAAACGAGTGTTTGACACGGTCCGTGGCGTCATGATAAATGTTGCTGATCCACTGGCGAGAGATAACTCGGTAACCATGGACAGGGCTCGCGGTGTTTTGACACATGCAATCCAACAATTGCCTTCATATAGCGGAAGAGTAATTGCCGGTTGGCGGCATGCGTTGCGGCACATAAGTGCAACAATGGAAATGCAACGCAGTATTTCACACGAACATTTTAGAAGCCTTTGCTCTCATTATATTCGGAAAATTGAAGACAACAATACTCCCAGCGGGGGAATGTTTAAGGTGCTCCGCAAACTGTTGGACGAAGCCGGTATTAGTTATGATGGTGACACGGAGATGTTGTATAGTAACTCATGGCTTGCGCGTTTTGTATATGCTACTTTGGATTATGCGAAAAAGATGCGTGGTGAGGTAGATGAGCAGGGATTGCGGCTTTACTTGTTAGATAATGTTATCGAATACGATTATTCTCCCAGCGAAATAAAAATGCTGCTTGAAACATTGTCAAATAAATCCGCTAATCTATATACCCTATGCTATAAGCTTAAAGGAAATGGCTATAATTATTCGTATCGATTTCCTCAATTTATGTTGCTCCGCGATAATTCCTGTAGCTGTGATGTGCCCCACGCAAACAATGGTGGCAGCAAAGCATGGGAGGGGTGTAATTGGAGTAAGATTTCGAAAGATGTAAGAGAAAACAAGTATGCAAATCGCTATATCGTTGATATGCCGATGTTTTCCGAGGCAATGTATGTTGATATCCTATGTAAGTTGTCTATATCTTTGCGTGATTCTGTAGAGATTGCTAGCAACTGCGTTGCCACGGGAGCAGATGGCCTAATTGCTGTTTTCGAGGCCGCTGACTACAGTGGAGACAGAATTCCAATGTGCTGTCTTTTGGTTGATGGTGTTCCTTCTGCGCCGGGGCGTTTTCATATTTACGTTGCCCCCTATAGCAACGATAAATATGACAGGTGTTTTGACTCATATAAGGAGCGAGACAAACTGACCAGACGATTGACGGAAATAGCTGGCTTTGCATTTGATGCACTGTATAATGCAGTTAGGAAGAATTTCTCTTTATTCGCAAAAATGAACTCTTATCTGATATTACCTAATCACAACTTTGATGTATCCGTGGATGAACCTGTGTGGCGAGTTGGCATGAGGGAGATATGCGCATGTAAAAAAGCAGGAAAAATGGTTTTTGAAAGCAGAGGCAGGAATCTCCCAATGGATAAGCTGTACAGCCTGGTGCCACGTGCATATAAAGATGCTCTGAATGATTACTTTAGCCGTTTGTAAAAGCGGATGCTCTTTTGTGTAAATTTTTAATAAATTTAACAAATAAGAGGCTACCCAATGCGCGGGTAGCCTCTTATTCACTTTGGAAGTTACTTGTTGTGAGTCTGCTTGTTCTTGTTGTTGGTTGTTGCGTCCATGTTGAGTTCGTCAGCAAAAGCTGTCCGGTCAGACTTCTTGGTATTGGTTGTGTCTGTGTTGTGCTTTTTCGTGTTTTCCATACCTACAAACCTCCCTTCGACAACCGCGCTATGAGCGGCGTAAGTACTTACAGGGATAGTATGCATCGCAATTGAGAGAATTATACATAACATGAAAAAATTATTTTGGGTTGGTGGCGAGAAGCCCCCGCACTATACAATCATCCAATAAACCCGTTCAAATACAAGCCCCGCTACAATCCAAGCCGGCAGATAATCTATGCGGATAAGGCCCTTTACATGGAATTTTGTACTACTGTAATCCCAGGGGCAAACTTGCAGACGCTTTAATATACTGCCGGTGAGGAATTCACCGGCAAAAATACATATGGCATACAAAAATCCCCGCAGCAAAAACGGCATAGGGGCCATCAGCCGAAACACAGGCTCCAAAAAGGCCACCATCCCGTATACGAAGAACATCCAAAGGGAGGTGGTGGAACTTAGCTTGAAATTCTTTGTTGTAAGGGAGCTTAGGCCTGTCCAGAGGACTTCCATCAAGCAGCCTAGGGCTCCGTATATTATGAATCGTGTAATCATGGAATTATTATGTGCGCGGTGGATGTTTGCATACATACAATAATTCTCATATACTTAGAAAAGCGTATCAATGTATGGTTGTGCGCATAAGAAAGTGAGTGAGGCATCGTGGGTGAACGCAATACCGTACAAAGGCAAATTATTATAGACACCTTAAAATCCGTGGATAACCATCCCTCGGTGGATGAATTGTATTCTATGATACAGGAAAAGCACCCTTCCATCAGTAAGGCTACAGTTTATCGCAATGTGCGTCAGCTCGCCGATAGGGGCATAATCTTGCAAATTGCCGTTACCAATGATGTATCCCGGTATGATGGCTGCGCTACGGAGCATTATCATTTTATATGTGAAAGTTGCGGCCAGATATTTGATATTAATATAGGACAATCTAATGATTCTGATATATTAAGCGCATTAATCCAAGATAAAAGCGGCCACAAGGTCAACAGATGTATGACATCATTCTTTGGGGAATGCACGGATTGTATAAATAAGGAATAAGGGAACAAGTTTAACGGTTTGCTCAGATTTCACGGGCAGGCCGTTTTTTTGGAGGTAAGTCCATGGATTATAAGAATTTACAAACATCCATGCAGCAGGGTTTTAGCACTTATTGGGGCGGGCTTTTAGCATTGATTGCACTCACAGAAGGGGGATATATATGAGTTTACAAGGAAGAGATTTATTGGCACCACTTGATTTCTCCATAGAGGAGATAGACATGTTGTTTCGGGAGGCCGAAGGCATAATTGCCTCACCTCGGGACTATGCCGAAGCCTGCAAAGGCTATCTACTGGCTACCCTTTTTTATGAACCAAGCACCCGCACCCGTTTCTCCTTTGAAGCGGCAATGCTTAAGCTAGGAGGCCAGGTAATAGGTTTTTCCGAGCCAAATGCCAGCTCTGCCTCCAAAGGGGAGAGCATTGCAGATACCATCCGCACGGTGGAATGCTATTCGGATATCGCCGTAATACGCCATCCCAAAGAAGGGGCAGCAACAGTAGCCGCCCATGTAGCCGGTATCCCGGTAATCAACGCGGGAGATGGAGGTCACCACCATCCCACTCAGACCCTGACGGATTTGTTGACGATAAAAAGGCAAAAAGGCAGCCTTGGCAATATCACAGTAGGAATGTGCGGGGACTTGAAATTTGGTAGAACGGTACACTCCCTAATTGCCGCACTACTTAGGTATCATGGAGTACGCTTTGTACTAGTTTCCCCGGAGGAGCTAAAGGTGCCAGAATATGTACGGGAGGAATTGAAAAACGCGGACTATACCGAAACCCAAGACCTGGCAGGGTCAATGCCTGACCTGGATGTGTTATATATGACCCGTGTGCAAAAGGAACGCTTCTTTAACGAAGAGGACTATGTAAAACTAAAAGACCGGTATATCCTAGATATGGCCAAGCTGGAAAATGCAAAGTCAGACCTAATGATTATGCATCCCCTGCCCAGGGTAAATGAAATAGCCCCAGAAGTAGACAAAGATTCAAGGGCGATGTATTTTCCGCAAGCAAAGAACGGTATGTATATAAGAATGGCACTTATTATGGCGTTGTTGGGGGTAACCGTATGACAATCAAAGGCATAGCAAACGGAATAGTAATCGACCATATCCGAGCAGGATTTGGCATGAAGGTACTGGAATACTTAGGCCTGGAAGGGCGAGGTGACACGGTGGCATTAATAATGAACGCCGTAAGCGATAAACATGGCCGCAAAGATATTATCAAAATCGAAAATTATCAGAACTTGCCCCTAGATGTAATAGGTCTGATAGACCATAACGCAACGGTAAATTATATAACCAACCACAGAATAGTAGATAAAAAGCAGCTAAGCCTCCCCAAGGAAGTAGAAAATGTACTCCGCTGCAAAAACCCCCGCTGTGTGACATCCATAGAGCAGGTGACCCACACCTTCCGGCTGGTGTCGAATACAGGGATGTATAGCTGTATGTATTGTGATGATTTGGTAAAAGCAGGCTCGGAGTTGAATTTTTCTCGCTGATATGTTAGATTAACCATAGCTTATAATAGCAAACAGGTTCTCAATCCGTGACTGCTGTCGCGGCAAAATCGCCCAAAAACGCTTGATTCGCGTTTTGGGTGCCGCTCGGCACTCACGGTTTCGAAGATTGTTTGCTATTGATTGGTGGCCAGAGTGTGATAGGACAATAATCCAAAAATAATCGGTAGCAGTACATCACCCCTACAAAGGGGCTATTATGTTGCCGGAATTGGGTTATTTCTTAGTCGCATGTAAGACCACCCCGCCGCCTGGCGGCACCCCTCTGTAGGAGGGGAATTGGTATGTTTGCGCATTCGAAGGACTTCATTCTGGCATGGAATCGAGGTCTTTTTTTATGCTGGAAATCAAAAATATTAATCTTAGCCTATCCCTTAATGATAGAAATCTTGCTGATAATTTCAGCTTTGTCCTTAATCCCGGGGATAAGGCCGTAATCATCGGCGAGGAGGGTAATGGGAAGTCTACGCTGCTTAAGCTAATCTACGACGAGTCCCTTGTATCTGGATATTGTAACTACTCCGGACAGATATTACGAAAGGGTAGTTTGGCCTATTTACCGCAAATGTTCCCTGAGGAGGAGTTGAATCTCACCCTGGAGGAATATTTCTCCGATTCCATGAGCCCTCAAATTCTGTCCCGCCTTGGCATCCCTACAGAGTTTACAATTTCATCACAGCGCATAAATACCCTATCCGGCGGCGAGAAAATAAAGATTCAACTGGCCAAAATCCTGTTTTCTGAGCCGGATGTTCTTCTGCTGGACGAGCCAACCAACGACATAGACCTACCCACATTGGAATGGCTGGAAGATTTTATTTCAAGCTGCCGCCAGCCCGTCATATTCATCTCCCACGACGAAACCCTAATTGAGCGCACCGCCAACGTAATCATCCATATGGAACAGCTAATGCGCAAAACCAAGGCCAAAATTACCGTGACCTACTCGACCTACGCAAAATATGTAAAGGCCCGTAATATAGCCTTTGATAAGCAAAAGCAGGTAGCAAGAAAACAGCGAGCCGAGCACAAGGCCCAGATGCTGCGCTGGAAACAAATACATGACAAGGTAGACCATCAAGGCCGCAATATTGCCAAGGAAGACAGAGATTCCGCAGGGCGGCTCCTTAAGAAAAAGATGAAAGCCGTAAAATCCACGGGAAAACGATTGGAAAAGCAATCCGAGGACTTCCTAGAACTCCCGGACATGGAGGAGGCAATACTGACCCAGTTTGACCCCAACCTTACTATCCCCCAAGGCAAAGTTGTACTTGCGATGGAGCTACCGGAACTATTGGTTGACGGGCGGCAGCTCTCCGGCCCAATTGCCCTAAATATAAACGGCCCACAACGCATAGGCATTGTAGGCCGAAATGGAGTTGGAAAATCAACTTTCCTGAAAAAAATATGGGAAGCCTTGGCAGCGCGCAAAGACATCACAGCAACATATATGCCTCAGGATTATGCCGAAGTCCTCGATTACAACAAGCCTGTAATTGACTTCCTAGCAACAGACGGCCACAAAGATACAATTACAAAGGTGCGGACATACCTAGGCAGCATGAAGTTTACAGCAGACGAGATGCTGGGCAAAATCGGCAAATTAAGCGGCGGTCAAAAAGCCAAGGTGCTGTTCTTAGATATGGTGCTAAAAAAGGCCAATGTCCTTGTTCTGGACGAACCGACTCGTAACTTCAGCCCTCTGTCCGCTCCAGAAATACGTAAAACCCTGACAAACTTCGGCGGAGGGATAATCTCTGTGTCCCATGATAGGAAGTATTTGAGTGAGGTTTGTGAAAAGGTTTTTGAGTTGACGAGGGAAGGTTTACAACATTATTATTAACGTGCAGGAGAGTGACCATCCCTGCCACCCCTTTAACGGGGGGTAGTAAAGGGAGCATACACCCAGCCCTCTAAATCATTAAATATAATCCTAAACCAAATGTGATTTCTGGTTACAGCTCTTTCTTCCAGAACCGTTAGCACATTACCGAAATACACTTGTCCGATTATATTATTACTGGCACCGGCACCACTCCGTACATTAAGAGCTTGTGTATTTACGGTCACAGTTACAACGTTGGTTGAATCTGGTTCAGGTGTGGGGTTAGGTGTAGGCGACGGCGTGGGTGTTGGAGATTGCATTGGAATTGGCGTAGGGCTCTCTATTGGAGTTGGTGTAGGCTTGTCCGTAGTGGCATTACGGGTTGGTGGAAATATCTCGAATACACTGTTTGCATAAGTAGCTCCAGCAGCTAATATCGCTATTGCAAGTATAGCAATAATCAAATAACCCATCTTGGGAAAACGTGTTGTGTGCCGTTTAACATCAATTCCTAGTTTTTGTTTTAAAGGGATTAGTATCCCCGCGAGCAAGTCTGACTCATAAGCATCAACAACAATTAAGGTATTACTTGCTATTGCTTTTTCAGCTTTATCAGCTAATTCAACTGAGGACGTAGCAGCATCTTTCTTGACCTTAGTAGCTGCTTCTGTCATTACAACATGCTCTGTTGCTTCAGTAGCGTTATCTCTGGCAACTTTGGCAGCCGCTTCTGCGGCTGTTACTTTTTCTGTAGCACTTGCTACTTTTTTTGATGCCGCGGAGCTTGGAAATTTTGCTTCAGTTTCAATTGCCTTTCTCAAGGTTTCCTTTGCCATAGTCACTTCTTCTGTAGCCTTCGTCTCAGTATCAGCTGCTACATCCGCTGCCTCCAATGCTGTCTTTTCTTCCAATACGGCTTCTTTAGCCTCGGTTGTCGCTTCAGTTGCAGTGTTTTTTTCATCTTCTATGGCGTGTACGAGTGCGTTATTAACCCACTCTTCTATTTTTTTCTTTGAGTCATCGTAAACCTTACCAGCTCTATATCTCCTAAAGCCAGTCTTATTTCCTACTTTCTCTATCATCTTCTCCGAAGGGTCACTTTCCTTGCTTATTTCTAATGATTCTCCTGCAATTTTAATAAAAATAATCATAATATATGCATCATTGCTAATTCCATATTCCCTATATATTTTTCTGCAAAAATCACCTAGCAACTTACGCTTATAGTTGTATTCAGAGAACTCGTCAACAATCAGTATCAACAACTTGTACGTCATAGGGTTTCCACCATTCGCTAAGCTTATAGTCGAGTATTCCTTATGCAGTACGAACTTTAGTTCATACTTGCAATCAACACAACAAATAGCTAGTTCTATAGTTTCTTCAACTAATCACATTGTATATGTAAAATCCACATAAAAACACCTGTGGCAAAGGAAATGCAAATAACTGTATGCATTATACATATATGTCGCTAGTAAATATTGACATATTCCAACAATCAAACTAAACTATTAACAAGTAAACTAATTATATAACATGAATCGTGCTATCGCAACAAGTATATGACTATAATACCTCGGTTGTTGTTTATCGCATTAATAAAATGAACTGTATATTCGCATTTGTATTCTATTACATTTCCTAAAGGAGGATTGAATGAATAGCCGTGATGATTCTGTCTTGAGAGATTTACTACTTAGTTTTGGACCCGCTGGAACTGCTACCGCTGGAACTGCTATAATAACTTTTATGATTCACTTATTGGGCGTAGTCATAAACGAAGGCATATTTATTGCCATGTATTTCAGCATAATAGCTACGGTAGGTTTTATTATTTTTCGGCTGTATAAATTATATAAAACAGATAACAACAAGCCTAAATACAGGTCTAAATTTAAGAACATTATTCTTGCTTTTGGAATATTTGGGGCAATAATGTCATTTATTATGTTTTTAGGCTATGCTTCGAGCTATTATTATACTTTTTTTGACTATTTAGTCACCTCAACACCCATTGCTAGATTTGAGCTATCAACAATAATTATTATTACGGTTTTTTGTATAGGTTATTTAGTTAAGCCAACAGCGCAAGAACGATTATATGTATGTCTAAGACATGTTATATTTGTGAGTTTTAACGCAATAACTATCTTTATATTTATTGCAAACCGATTTTGGAGCTCCTCTGAAACTATCAACAGCGGAGGAGTTACACCTCATACCATGCTTGGCACTTTTGTGATATGTAGCTGTCTATCTCAGCTTATTGCACAATTTGCACCTAGGATTTCTCCAGCGATTAAAGTTGTCATGTTGTAGTATGCGTATATTTAGTAAAACGCGCAAGCATCCCATGTTATTTAGATGCTACGCGCGTTTTTAATCTTAATATGAATAATGACAGTCTTGGTCTATAACTTCCACACAACTCACGTCCCACATCAGCTACCATTTCAGTTTTAGCGGCCTTACCCGAGCTGTGCTGGATGCTTAAAAAAGAAATCCACCCGAGGCTCAAGAAACTTAAACTCATGGCCCTCATCCAAGAAGAACGGGAGCGGCTCACGAATATGCGCCCAATCCCATAGCTTTTCCCCAACATTCAAGAACTCCGCAACCCTCTCGGTGCCCTCTGGGGCAAAGGGATGCAGAAGTGTAGCCGCTACTCTTACGGCATGAAAGGCGTCTACTAGCGTCTGAGCCCTTAGAGTGGCGGCTTTTTTAGTTTCGCCTTCCTTATCTAGTGCGTCAGCGGATTTTGTGTTAGCCACCCAGGCCTTATTGGCCTCCCGTAAATATACATCAACCAAATCGATTACCTTGGAAAACTCGAAACGGTACATGGCCCATTCGTATTCATCAATGAAATTATTGGCGGCGGTAATGACTTCCTCGCTAATTTCCACCTCGGGCAGTTTCCCATCAAAATATTTCTGCAAACTATAAAAACAAGACCGTACCAGCCTGTTGTACACATTGGTTAGGATATTACCCTCTGCCAGAGTCGGGTCAAAGCCTGTTTGTCCCAGGGCGGTTTTTGGGGTAAAGCTACCACTATTATGCTGCAAAGCCATATGAGCAAAGTGCATTCTCAGTTGCTCTGGGGTGTAATAATCCAGATATTCTGTCGCGCTTGGTGGCTTTTCAGCACCTGAGCTACTGGCTTTCTTCCCTAGGAATAAGACAAAGCGGTTGGGAACAATCACTGGCATATTGGCGTGTCTGTCTCGCCCTGCAATTTCGTTAAGGGCCATCCACAAACCCATTTCAGCAATGGCATAAAAATAAATATTATCTTCGCCGATAAACTGATACTGTCTGGCGTCTTGGTTGAACCACCAATCCTCCCAGCCCTCGGTTGTTCCGTTTTTCTCCTTGAGATACGCTTGAGTAAAGGAAATTGGTGCCCAGAGCGACTCAGGCCATACCCAGAATGTCTGGCCGGTAATCCCGTCTTTTTCCGGTACCGGGATGCCCCAGCTTACATTTCCTGTAAGCCTAAAGGGTACCAGGGTCGTGCCGGTACGGAAACGAATCCCTCTTTGGCGCAGGATTTTACAAGCAGCCTCCCGGTCTTTGAGAGCTTTGAATGTAATAGTTGCAGACTTGCTTTCTTCCTTGATATCCAAGGTATGCGACGGTATTTCCTCACAAGCTTTGCGCAAGGCGTCAAAGTCTTCAGTTTTTATTAGTATTGCCGGGTCTTTCAAGAAGTCATCGATATATGACAGCAAAAACTTACGGCTTATTCCTTCTTCCCGCAGCATGGTTTGACGCTCTCTTAAACCATTGGCAAATCGCTCCATATCGAAGTACCAATTCTTTACTCCTTTGAGAACAGGCTTCTTGCCGGTTGTCACCCCTAGGGGCGCAATAAGTTCCTCAGGGCTAAACTGGTGACCCAGTCCGCATTCGGCAGCATAGGCCTTCTCGGATTTGCAGCCAACAATAGGGCAGCGGCCTTCTACTTGACGGTCATTTAAAACCGCTCCGGTTTCTTCATCGTGGAATTGCATTACTTCTTCTAACCGCAAATATCCATGCATATGCAATGTTTCGAACAGCCAATGAGAAAAGGCGGTATGAAGCTCTCCCGCTTCCCCTAAAGCTGATGCTACATAGAGGCTGTGGTCAATACCACAGGTTTTGTAGTCTTCCTTTTGGGAAAAATGATTGGTTTCGATAAAGTCCCGTATACTGCCGGCATAGCCTTCCGCTACCATTGACTCGTGCTTAACCTGGGGGCCTGCACCATAGCAGTCTGTACCTGATACGAAAATAACATTGTCCTTGCCGATTCTGTCCCGTAGAAACCGGGTATATATGTCGGCGTGCAATGCATAACCGTATACATGGTGAAAATACAAAGGCTTCTCGCCATAGGGCATACCACCAGTAACAACTGCGCGTTTTGGAAATATTGGTTTATTCATTTATAAGCTCCTTTATGCGAGCCTCGCCCTCGTCGACCGCGAGAAGGGGGCACATCCATTTTATTTATTTTAAATATAGCATATTAGGGGAACCTAAGGCTATTATTGCCGTTGTAAAGAAGGGATAGCCTCTTCCGAAATAAGGCAAAACAAGCTGAACTTCAAGCTTGTTTTCCCTATTATCGGAAGAGGTCCAATAAAAAAATGAGGTGAAATAATGAAAAAAAGAAACTTACATGTACTACTTGCACTTGTAGCAATCCTTGCCCTAGCCGCATGTGGCGGCAGCTCGGAATCAGGTGGTGGTCAGGCTGACACCCCGTTATATGTAGATGCAGGTCAAGATAGTGACATAGACTGGTCCTTGTTCCCTATAATAATAGATGGGCAAAGAGGTGTTGCCGCCGATTGGTACACAGCTCCAGGGGAGGACTTTCCCACGCATATTCCTTTGGCACCGGTGGCTGCTGCTTTAGGCGTTGTATTAGATATCGCCGACTCCTTCCCGCCCGAAGTATCAATGGAAGGGCGACAGGGCCCAATCACATTTACTGTAGGGACATATATATTTAATATAGGCAGCCAAAGAGTCGATTTGTGGCAGCCCTCATTGTTGGTGGACGGTGAAATATATGTACCCATTCCATTTTTCCGGGATGTATTTGGTATGGGGCAGGCTATGTGGATGGGGGGGCATGTCCACCTGAATACCGAGGCTATGGATGATATGCACTGATAAGATAAACTTGTGTAGTTTTATAGTTCCACAACAAGCTCCTGATAGAGATTTACTAGAGTCTCGTCACTTAAATTTGCTGTATGAAGCCGCGTAAACCTATCTTTTCGCATAAAGGGCGCGGCTTTCATGCATTTTACAAAGGTATCCTGGGAGATTCCAAGCTCTGCCGGATTTATCTCCACTTCGAATAGGCGGAGATAATCCAGAATCTCTGCATATTCTTCTCCTATTAATTTGAGAATTGCTACAGTACCAAGGGCCACTTGTATCCCATGGAGATTAGCCGTTTCGCAATAATGGTCAAGTGCCCGGCTAAAAAGATGCTCGCTGCCGCTAACGGGCCTGCTACTGCCGGCAAAGTTCATTGCGATACCGGAAAGTACATGTGCATCTGCCAATACCCGTATAAAATCTGGGCATATCACGTTGAACTTAGTTTTGAGTAAGGTATCCAACGCCGTCTGAGCCATAAGATAGGCAAAGCCGTTCATCTTGTCATGGCCCTGCTTGCAGGCATATTCCCAGTCCAAAAGAGCTAAGTGATTAGAGATGGTATCCCCGATACCGGCTTTAATAAGGTTTTTTGGGCTGTTCATAATAAGAGTTGTGTCAATGATAATTACAGTAGGCATAATGGAATTAAGACTCATGGGCTTACCATCTAGGCGCATCAGTACGGATACATGGGATGCAATTACATCGGAAGCAACAGTAGTGGGTACGGCAATAAATGGCCGCTTGGAGATATAAGCCGCATATTTGGCCACGTCCAGCACCTTGCCGCCCCCAAGACCCAAGATATAATCCACTTCCTGTGAAATAATTTTCTCAGCAAAGGTCATGGCGTAGGACAGGGTGTTGCCCGTGATAAGCTCTGTAATTATATGCGATTTTGGCAGTACCTCAAGCTGAGCAAGCACCTGTTTCCCATATAAACGATACACCACATCATCGGTGATAAATAGGATTTTGCCCTTAATATTTGCCTCCGAGAGTATTTCTCCGATTTCATTAATGCAGTTTTTCCGGATTTTGAGGATGTTTTCTAGTTTCATGGGTGTGGTCTCCTTTGAATGTATGTACAAGTATTATATAATAAAAAAAAGCCCCATGAACATAGTTGTTCACGGGGATTTATAGCGAGCCGACAAACGGACTCGAACCGTTGACCTGCTGATTACAAATCAGCTGCTCTACCAACTGAGCTATGTCGGCGCGGTTAACTAGAAATGAAACTTATTATGCAGCACATCTTTTGCATACTTTGAGTGTGGCTTCGCCGTCCTTTTTTTCCCATAGGACTTTTACGCCTGAACGGCTACAGGATGGGCATGTGCCGCGCCAGTCTTTGGTGAGACGAGCCAGTTTGCCGCGTTTAAGCTTTGGCATGGTAATCTCCTTTCATTGAAAGCAGTAATTCCTCGCCAATTGTAGGAGAGGCTGCTCGAAGAGTTCTTTCTTGCGCCGGGGTATTATACGGCGGGTTTCGAGGGATGTCAACGGCCTAGTGCAAGATTTGCAATGATTTCTTCATTGGTGTAACCATATGCTGTCAGATGTTGAATAAAATCCCTTTCGATATCCGGCACAAAGCTTTTTATTAATATGCAAGTTTCACCTGGTTTCGAGCGTAGGTTAAATGTTCCAAGCCCTGCGGGGATGAATACCGAGCAGCCGGCTTGGATGGTGATGCCCATTATCTCGGCTTCCCCTTTCACACAGGTAAAAATGCTAAAGGCTGTTGGGTCAGAGGCTTCTTCTAATTTCCCCGATAGTTCATATTTTATTATCCCGAAATATAGGTTGGCGATTGTGTATACCATATTGCAATCGCCTTTTTTTATGGTCAGCCCTGGGGTGGTGGTTTTTGGGATTTTGCTATCGAAATCCGTAACGGCTATTGCATCCTCTACATGTAACTGGCGGGGATTTCCGTCGGGGCTACGCCGGTTATAATCGTAAAGGCGGTAGGTTATATCGGAATTTTGCTGGACTTCTGCCACTATGGCTCCCGGGGTGAGAGCGTGGACTAGCCCGGCGGGGATATTGACAATGTCACCTGTTTTTACGGTCAGCCGGTTGAGGCATTCCTCTACCGCATCGGTTTCAAAGGCGCGGCGCAGTGCAAAGGGGGTTATGCCTGGTTTAAGGCCGATTACTAGCTGCCCGTCTGTGGGTGGGGATAAGATATACCACATTTCGGTTTTGCCGGTATCTGAAGCACCAGCCACATAGTCATCCCCGGGATGCACCTGGACAGACAGCGTGTCCCTTGCGTCGATTATTTTTACCAAAAGAGGGAAGCCTTCCTTTGCTGCAATGCGTGTACCTAAAGTACCGATTCTATCTTTGTCGATATAATTTTCAAAAGTCATCCCTAGGTTGGGGCCGTTTTTTATTATTCCCATTTCATTGGGGCGGCAGGAGATATCCCAGCTTTCGCTCCCCCAAATCATTTTTTTGTGTATCGGGGTAAAGAGTAGTGGATAGTGATTTACCATGATGCGATTCCTCCGTCTGTGCGGGATTCTGTACCGCCGATTAGCACGCCGGTGCTTGGGTCCCGTAGGATAATTTGTCCTCTGCCAAAACTGCCGCTTTCTAAGGGGATGCTTATTCTATGGCCTCGAGCTGCTAGGCCTTGGGCGATAGCTTTAGGGAAATGATGTTCAACCTCGAAGTTTTTACCCTGAGTCCATTGCCATCTGGGGGCATCCAAGGCGGCTTGTGGGTTAAGTTTTTGGTCAATCATATTCATTATAACCTGTACATGGCCCTGGGGCTGCATATATCCACCCATAACCCCAAATGGGCCCAGGGCTTCGCCATCCTTGGTCAGGAAGCCGGGGATAATGGTGTGATAGGTGCGCTTTCCGCCAGTGAGGGCGTTGGGGTGAGCTGGGTCAAGGCTGAAGTCTGCCCCTCGGTTTTGCATTGCAATACCTGTCCCAGGGATGACTATTCCCGAGCCGAAGCCCATATAATTACTTTGGATAAAACTGACCATATTGCCGTCACCGTCGGCGGTGGCCAGGTATACTGTACCGCCCTTTGGTGGGAGGAATGCTGCGGGCTCAAGGGCTCTGGGACCTATTTGCCCACGTAAGGCATCGGCAAAGGTATAGCCTAGTAGGTCTTTTGTGGGGATTGCCATGTGGGTGGGGTCAGTAATCGTTGCCTTGCCGCAGGTGAAAGCTAGCTTCATTGCTTCAAATTGCCGATGGTAGGTTTCCAGGGCATCAACCGTAGGGGGAAATCCATTTAGTATATTTAACGCGATTAGAGCTACCAAACCTTGGCCGTTTGGGGGGAGCTCCCATATATCGTAGCCTCGATATTTTACGGATATGGGGTCTATCCATTCCGGTTCAAAAGCAGCTAGGTCCTCTTCCCGTAGGAAACCACCGTGTTTTTTTGAGAATGCGGTAATTTTGTCTGCTAGACTTCCTTCGTAAAACGAAGTAGCCCCAGTAGCTGCGATTTCCTCCAATGTTGTGGCATGAGCCTCGGACTTCCAAAGCTCTCCGGTCACAGGAGCACGGCCCTTTGGCGCAAAGGTCTCGAACCATGGAGCGTATTCTGGCCCAGTGAAATTTCTGCGGTAATAATTATAACCACCGGCCCAACCTCTTCCCAGGGATGGGGATAGGGGATAGCCATTTCGTGCGTAATGAATTGCCGGGGCAAGACATTCTTCTAAGGTCAGCTTGCCAAACCTGCGGTTTAGACTTGCCCAGGCTGCGGGGGCACCGGGCACTGTTACAGGTATCCAGCCGTGTTTCGGCATTTCCGTATGGCCTAGAGCCTTTACTTTATCAATGGAAATGGCCATAGGCGCAGGGCCGGAACTGTTGAGGCCATGGAGCTTACCATCGGTCCATACTATAGCGAATGCGTCGCCTCCTATGCCGTTAGAAGTGGGCTCTACCACAGTAAGACAGGCTGCTGTGGCGATTGCTGCATCTATGGCATTGCCGCCTTTTTTTAGTACATCCAACCCGGCCTGGGCGGCAAGGGGTTGGGATGTTGCCACCATCCCGCCTCGGGCGTAGTGGAGATTTCTAGTGGATGGGTATGGGGATACTAGTGGGTCGAATGGGATTGGCATGGCTAGCCTCCTATTATAAGAATGCTTGTATTATAACGAATAAAGTCATAAAATGGGAGGCAGAAATCAAGGCGAGAGACTCGCCGTAAATATGTATGTATAGCTGATAGGAGGAATAACATGTTTTGCGCACATTGCGGTACACGAATTGATGACCCAAAGGCTGCTTTCTGCCCGGAATGCGGTACCCCGACAGAGGTGGAATTTGACCCAGTTCTAGACCTTGCACCGGTAGAATCGATAGACAGTGAGTATGCACCAGAGCCGATTCCTACACCTGCATCGGCCCCAACGGAGGATGTACCGGATTCTGGCTATTACTTACATCCTGAACATAGCCCATACCCTGCCCCGACTGTAAGAGCAACGCCAAGTCTTGCTCTGGGTAAGAAGCAATTTGCCATAATCGGCGTAGCAGCGATGGCGATTATTATCTTGGTTATTGTTTTTGTTTTCGCTGGCCGCCGTAGCCCTTTGGTGGGTACCTGGGAAGATACGGCAGATAGCAGATGGCGAATTCATATGACCTTTAATCGTAATGGCACAGGTACGATTTACGAATTAGACAGTAATACGGGAATGATAGAAGATGAAGAGCATTTTCGGTGGGTTATGAGCCGAGATTTTGGCGATATGGTGCGTTTTGAGTTTGTCAATCCATTTAACCCATTGGATGTGGAAAGAGTGCTTTTTGATTTCGAGATTAACAGAAATTTTTTGGGTGAAGATATACTAACCCTTGTTGAGATTGGCGGATGGGGCGACGGGGAGCATTTTCGTAGGGTGAATTAATAGAAAGGGGCTGTGCACGATGCACAGCCCCTTTGATGTTTATATTCCTACAATCCCTTTTGTCCTATATTCCTCATTAATCCGTTTGATTTGCCAAAACCCTCTTATGTTCTTATTCGGATAATCCAGCATACTGATTATTACCATCTCTTCTGTGGTGATGATAAACACCGCCACTACTAAAAACACAAAATAAATATTAATCGCCAATATTCCGCCGAATATAAAGTACAGGATACCGCCGACAAATAGCACCAGGCCTAGTAGCTTATTAGATATTGTGTGTAGGAAAAAAACTTTGCGGTGTTTTATGATACCAGGTACAGCAGACATAAGCTTGAATGAAAGCGCAATCAAAATAGCAATCCAAAATCCTGACCATATATCAAAGGCAGGCAGTATAAAGAAAACGGAAACAATTACCATAAACATATCTGCCATACTGTCGAGCTCTGCGCCGAAGTGGCTGGTAGCTCCTTTTATACGGCGCGCTATTGCTCCGTCAATCATGTCCGTTACGCCAGCGGCTACGAATAAGGCAATGCTGAGTGCGGTGAGTGGTGGTACGAAAATAAGCATAGCTACCATTATGATACGAGCAAAGCCAAGTGCATTGGGTATATGTCGGAGTTTCATTATAGGTTATCCCCCCGGTTTTTATTTTGTGCCATTATACATAAAACGACGGGTGTCAACAAGGAATCAATTTATTCCACTTTTACATATCGCCCCGTACCTGCAATATCTACACGGAGCCTTTACGCCCTTGGGGCAGGGGTTTGCTTCTATATCTCCTGCGGCCATTCTTTGACCCAATTCCTTTGCCTTATCCTCAGCGGCTTGGGCAAGAGATTTAAAGTCTTCTTGGGTCAGGATTTGAGGCGTTGCTGTTTTGGCGGGACGGCCGTCTTTATTTAATTTTACCGGGATAACTGGGGAATCTATACCCGGGGCCAGGCCTTTATCCATTCCCTCGAGGATATTATCCCCTTCTACGGTTACGCCAGAGAGCTTGAATTGCCTGAGCAGAGCCTCGTCCAATGCGTTTTCACCTATATCGGCGTCGAAATCTATTATGGGATTGTCAAGTGGGAAGTAAAAGACCCCTGCCGGGTTGGCGGCCATCTCCTTGCTTAGGGCATTCATATATAACATCAATTGCAGTTGTAGACCCTGGGCCACCTCAGCCCCATCAAAGCGGGTTTTACCAGATTTAAAGTCAATTATTCGCAGGTAATCTTCCCCGTTTTTTTCCTTGAGAATATCTACCCGGTCAATCCTCCCTGTGAGTTCCAGGCTGCGGCCATCTTTCAAATCTATACTGTGGCCAAAATCCAACTCTGCCCCCAGAGGCGTAAAGCTTCCCCGTTTGATATGCTCTGTTAGGGCCCAAATGGAGGCGGTGCATATGCCTTGTACTTTATTAAGTATATGCCTGTTACGGGCGGTTCCATGAAAGAGGTTTGTTTCCTGTTCCTGAATCATTTTTTCCACCATATTGCCGATGGCACTCCTGTTCAGGCTGTTTATATCCACTCTGCCTTGGGCTATATTATTTGTGAACTCGGCAAGGATATCGTGATAGAGAGTGCCTAGGTCTGTGGGCAGCACCTGGTATAGCTTTCGGGGCTTAATCTCCAAGAGATAATTCATAAAATATGCAAAGGGGCATCTGGCAAAGGCTTCTAGCCGGGAGGCGGCGGTTGATATTGTAGTGCCATAAATATCCTTTGCGGCATCCAAAATGGTTGGGGCTTCCCTAGATGGTTTTGTGGCTGAATCGTATTCCTTTAGGATAGGGGCTTTTTGGACAGTGAGGCCGGGGAATAGATTTTGCAGCCGCTTTAGCATAAAGGAAGGGCGCAGTACTTTGCCTCTTGGTTCTCCTTCCGCGTAGATAAAGCTCAAATTCTGGCTTGGCTGGCTGAAAGTACAGTATAGGGCGTAGTACTGCTCATTGATACGTGAAAGATTGTCCGGGGCTAATTCTATGTTAGAGTTGATTAGCTGAATGCGTTCGTCTTCTGTGAAAAGCCCGGGACTTGGGGTAATGGGGGGAAGTGAACCCTCGTTGGCCCCTAGTACCAGCATTGCCTTGATTTGTGGATAACGGGAACGGCTGATATCCCCCAGTACCACTTGGTCTACCGTAGGAGGGATACGGCCAAGTCCCACCTGGGCAAGGCCTGCATCCAAAATCGAAGCAAATGAGTCTAAACTTACTTTTTCATCGCCCAAAACTTCCACCAGTTTGTCAAAGACCTGGCAGATTTTTGGCCAGATTTGTTTGTGAATACGAGCAGTGGCAGGGTCGCCTGCGGCCATGTGCAGGTCGAACCATCGTTGAAGGGTTTCAGGGACTTCCAGGTCATACAACATCCTGAATATTTTTTCACTAAAGCCACGAACAGTATCCTTGGTCTGCCCGGTGCCAAAGCCCTTGAGGGCGTCTAATAAATGTAGCCGCCCATCCTCAGGGCCTTTGCCAAAGTCATACTGCCATTTGAATCCTGTGATGCCATGGGCTAGGGCGTAGTTTTCTAATATATCAATGGTGTCCGCGTCCAGGCTGGTGAGGCGGGTCTTTAGGAAGCGGAATACGGATTCGTAGCTCCAGTTATGGATGAATATGGTGAGGGCTGAGCGGATTAGCTCAGTGAGAGGATGGGCGAGAATATCAACTTCTGTGTCCACGAATAGGGGGATGCCCAGGCGGTCAAAGGCTGTTTGCAGGGTTTTTTCGTAGTGGCTGCGGTCTCCACAAACGATTGCGATATCACGATAGCGATAGCCGGAGTTTACCCAGGTAAGGATGCGGTGGGCAGCGGCATAAACCGCGTTGTAGCGGTCTGGGGCGGATAGGATTTCAACTTCAGATTTATTCACAACATCCCCTGGAGAGGTGGGCCTCATGGAAAAATTGTGAACAAAATAAGCCAGACCCGGAGAATGGGCATGGCGATAGTTTTCCTTCATATGTATCGGAGGATTTACGGTGATATTGGCAGACTTAGCCAATGCGGTAAGCTTTTCCTGAGTTTGCCTTGGTGTTGCAAATAGGGAATCTGGGGTATCTCTGGCAGTCAGGGTGATTTTTATGTCCGCACCTTGCTTCATCAGATATACAAGCACCTGCCGCTCTTGGGGGGTAAAGCCTGTAAAGCCATCGGCCCATATTTGCGCCCCTTTCAACAAGGGAATATCTTCATTTTCCTCTGCCAATTTCTGAACAAGCAAGTCCAGCATATCATCCGCAAGTATATACCGGCCTTTGACAGCATTGCGGTAACGGGCTGTGATAAGACTTAAATCTTGGAGCTTGGCTCCAAGAACAGGGCCAAGATTTTTGCTGCGCAAACGCAAATCCTCCGAGCCTATACAGTAATGATTAAGCTCCGTAATAGTCGTGGCAAGGGACTCAACAAAGCCCTGCTTGTCTGCACCTCGGCGATAAAAAATCATGTCATCGGCAATTTCTAAAAGAACCTTGCGCAAGACCATAGTCTTACCCAAATCATCGGCTACCTGTCCGGTAGGCCCCCCAAGAAGGGCAAAAAGGCGATAGGCCAGACGATTAAAGCTAAGCACCTGCACCCGGGTAGTAGCCGCCCGGTTGACAAGGAGCAGCTTCTCTGATTGAAGAGAGAACTGCTCGGGTACTAGGTAGTATAGGGGAATGGGATGCTCCTGCTGTATAGCGGCATCGATTTGAGAAAGGCAGAGGGAGGTCTTGCCGCTGCCGGGAGGGCCAAAAATAAATTGTAAGGACATGGATACCTCCATTCTGGCGCGCTTGTTTTAAGTCAAAGTATGGCATAAAGGGGATAGTGGCGCAAGAACAACTATATGTATTGTTGTAACTGTATTATTTAACTAGTACAGTAATACAGAAATCAAAATCCAATCATGCCATAATTGCTGGGATATTTTGATGGAAAAATAAATTATCCGTATGGTGCCATACGATTATTTCAATGCAGAATGTATTATCACATGAGGATGGAACTTTTCTATTCGTTTTATGTTTAATTGTGTAAAGTGATAGTAATACTAATCTCAGAAAGTCACGTCGACAACTGAGGGGAAAATCGGTGGCTTTAGGCCGTTTTCTGCGAAGCGTTGGTGACGATGACTTTCGAGATTCGTATAAGTTCGCGAAAAGGCTAGACTCATGTTATACAAACAAAGGAGTGTGTGAGAGCGGTGTAACCATCTCCCACTCGAACAACATGCTGTTAGGAGGCGTAATTTTATGAAGAAAAAAATAATCGCAGGGGGATTAGCGTTGATTCTTTTAATCGGCGTTGTACTTTTTAATCTTCCTACTCCCGTTGACAATATAATTGCCCCCGCCCGGGTGGTGGCCGCACCTGTTCCTCGAGAGGGGTATTTGCTTGTACCTATTATGCAGGGGATATCCGGGGTGGATACAGCCAGTACTTTCACCCTTACATCCCCTTACAGTCAGGCAGATATGCCGGTTATCACCATTGACGGACAGCCGGAGCCTCTAATCGAGCGTACAGGGGACAATGAATTTCTTATTACCCCATACGGGACTTTGCAAGCCAATAGCCTGCATATCTTCCGGCTGAGCAGAGATGGGTTATCGGATATCACCTGGACCTTCCAGACTACGGTACGATTCCAAGTTGTGTCCACCCTTCCCGCCAATCATTCTACCAATGTGCCCACAGATACAGGCATAGAAATCACATTTACCAGCCCAGACCATACGGATATCGAGGAGTACTTCTCTATTTATCCCGAGGTGGAAGGGCGATTCATAAACCGGGGAGCTACCGCTATATTTATGCCCCTCAACTCCCTTGCCCCCGAGCAGATTTACACCGTGACCATACAGGCAGGGATAGCTCTGCCGGGCACCAATGAAGTCTTGGAAGCGGACCATGTTTTCGCCTTCGAAACAGCCGCTACAGGGCGGAGTGATGACGATTGGTTCTGGTCCAGCTTCCGCTTTGCCAATAGATATTCTGAATTTCCAAGCTTCGAGCCCCCTCAGCTTAACTTTATGCGGGACGGGGATTCCAGAACCTTTTCCCAGGTCAATGTTCGTGTTTATCCCCTAGGAGGCCGTATTGAGGCCACAAGGGCGGTGCGCCAGCTTACAAATGCTCCATGGTGGGCTCGTTTTGCATGGGAAAACAGCCTTATAGATACAAGTGGCATGAATCCCGTTTTTACCTTTGACTTTACCGACAGGCAGGGGGAAGCGGATGCATGGGTTGAAACCATGGTTTTGCCCGAGACCTTACCACCTGGCTTTTACCTGGTAAGTGCTCAAACTGAAGACGCCATAGACCAATCAATATTGCAAATCACAGACCTTGGGGTGCAAATCGTAGCCGATGAAGGCCAAGCTCTGTTATGGGTCAACGACATGACAACAGGCCAACCGGCAATAGGAGCCACAGTCAGCTATCGAGGTGCCAATTTTACCACCAGCGGTGATGGTATTGCTATCGTAAACCGCCCCTTGGAGCAGGACCATACCTTGACCGTAGTCGCCGCCGACGGCAAGGAAGTGACTTTGTTCTTCTTCGAAAGCCATTTCGGCCACAGAGGTTGGGGCTGGGGTGCATCTGCTGATGAAAATTACTGGGCAGTACTGCAACTGGATCGCACCCTATTCCAGCGTAGTGACACCCTTTACTTTTGGGGCTTTGTGCAAAACCGCACCAGCGGCTCTGATATCCGCAGCCTCAATGTTACGGTAACCCAGAGCTGGAGCTGGTGGGATACCGGCAGCCGGGATATCTTGCACCGGCAGACCGCCCTGGTCAGCAATGGAGCTTACACAGGAAATATTCAATTACCCCATTTGGACCCGGGATTTTATAGCCTGACCATACGCCATGGTGATACCATTGTTGGCTCTACGTTTTTTTCCGTAGAAGATTATGTAACACCCCCATATCAGTTTTTGATTTCTTCGGATAGACAGGCTATTTTCGCCGATGAAGAAGTCACATTTACCGCTCGGGGAGAATTTTTCGAAGGCACCCCCGTTGCGGACCTGGAAATAAACTATGGATTCTGGGGCTGGGCCTTTAGAGATATTGCCGGAGGGCGAGGCGTAACCGGTACCGATGGGGAGTTTACTGTCTCCGCAAGACCCGTTCCTACCACTGGGGAATGGGCTCCACAAGGCCGTTCCCATTTGGAATTATGGGCCGAGGCCACTTTGCCGGAGGTAGGGCCGACCTTCCGTACCCATACTGTGGATGTTTTTGTCAATGATATTGAGGTACAGCCCCGAGCCAGCCGTGTAGGGGCGGATGCAAATATTTCTGTTAACGTAAACAACATCACCCTAGACAGAATCAACGACGGCACAGCCGAGGATTGGGCCGACTTCCTATGTACCCCCGTTGCAGGGCAGCAGCTTGATGTACGGATTTATCGTGTGTATTGGGTGCCTATCAGAGACGGGGAATTCTACTGCCATATCCAGAGGCGGGTAGTACCTCGCTATCGCCATGACCGCCGAGAGGAAACAATCGACCGATTCACCTTAACAACGGACGCAAATGGCGAGGTAAGCCATGATTTCACAGTCCCCAATCGGGATTATGAAAGCTACCATGCCTATATAACCACCACAGATGGCAATGGCCGTACCATAGGTCACCGCCTGTTTATTGGTCGCGACTGGAGCGACTTCATGTGGCGCACATGGGATAACAGCCTGTTCCTATATAGCCCTCATGAATGGGACCATACCTATGACATCGGCGACGAAGTTACCCTTACGGTAAAACAGGGCCTCGAAGTCGTTGACAGCGGTAGCTTCCTATTTGTAATGATGCAAAACGGAATCCTCTACTATCAAGTTGGGACAGGGAATCCCTTTACCTTCACGTTCTCGGAAGAACATGTCCCCAATGTGACGGTATACGCCTATTATTTTAACGGCCACACCTATCACTCAGGGTGGGGAATGCGTCAGTGGCTACGGTTTAATACTCAAAACCGGGCATTGCAAATCAGTGTGGAAGCGGACCGGGATTCATACAGACCCGGTGATACGAGCAGCCTGAGAGTCACGGTAACGGACATGGATGGCAACCCCCGCCCTGCCAATGTAAATATCAGCGTAGTAGACGAGGCGTTGCTTGCCCTGCAAGATAATCATATAAATACCTTGGAAGCCTTATATAGAAGCGTAGGCGATGGCCTGCTATTTGCACGAGCCACCCATAGTAGTTTCGAATCCGATGGGACGAACTGGGGCGGAATGAGATCAGGTATGGCAATGGGCTTGACTGGTGCTGCTCCTGAATCTGCCGAGTATGCCGCTGATGATGCTTCCTATGGAGGCTCGGGCCCATCTGTGCGAACAGTATTTGAAGATACCGCCATTTTTATGTCACAACAGACCAATGCCGCCGGTGTTGCGAATCTTAGCTTCCAACTGCCGGATAATATAACTTCCTGGCGGGTGACGGTTTCCGCCATAAGCCCTGACCTATATGCCGGAAATACCGTGGAAGATATCATCGTTACCATTCCCATGTTTGTGCACTATGCCTTTGCAAGTACATTCTTGGTAGGGGATGTACCCACCATCGGCGTCAACGCATATGGTGTCGAGCTTACAGGTAATGAGACAGTCAATTTTGAGATATGGGACGAAAATAATCCAGACCAAATCCGCAGAGCCAGTGGCCTCGCCTTCGAGCGAGTCAATATCCCATTATGGGAAATGTCCGAGACTGGCACTCACGGCCTTATAGTACAGGCAACCGTGGAAGGGAGTGCTCAGCTCGCCGATGCTCTCCGTCACGAATACCAGGTTGTGCGAACACATCGCTTAATTGACAACGCTGTTTTCTATGAAAATGTCTCAACAAGCACAGTCTTCGATGTAGGAACCCAGGGCCTTACCAATATCACATTCACAGACCGCGGGCGAGGCCAATTCCTAATGGATCTTATGAAAATGCGTCATGTGCCAGGTGCCCGCTTGGAAGGACTGACCGCAAGACGTGAAGCAGAACGGCTCATAACAGCCCATTTCCCTGATATAGAGCTTTGGCATTGGGATAATCAGCCCTTTGAGCCGAGAAATTACCAACGCCCCGATGGCGGTCTGGCAATCTTCCCATATGCTGAGAGCTGTCTTGAGATGACCGTCAGGCTAATCCCCTTCCTGTGGGAAGATATAAACGAACATGCCCTTAGGAATTATTTGTACGATGTATTCGAAGGGGATAACCCAGAGAATAAAATGCTGGCACTTTACGGCCTTGCACTACTTGGCGAGCCTGTTCTTTTGGATCTACATGCCTACGCTTCAATTACGGATTTATCTGTACGAGATGTGGCCTTTATCGCCCTTGGCTTTGCCCAGCTAGGGGAGACCGTAATCGCCGAAAATATGTACACCGAGAGGATTCTGCCTCACCTTCAACAGGTAGCACCATTGTATAGAGCGCATGAGAATTTGGGCCGTGACAGTATATTGGAAGCCACTTCAACCATAGCAATGCTGGCAACCAATCTGGGGATGCCTCAAACTGAGGGCCTGCGCCAATATACAGCAAGGGAGCGCACCTGCGACCTGACGATTATGATTGAGCGACTGACAGTCATCTCCCACGAAATAGACAGCCTCAACCCAACCCCAGCATCTATAGCCTACACCCTGTTTGGTGAGGAGTTTACCAGAGATTTATCCGATGGATGGGGATGGGGCCATACCCTAAGGATTCCTACCCAAAATATGAACCGATTCAGTATAACCAATGTAATAGGAGATGTAGGAGCTGTATCCATCCGTCAAGTTCCCTTGGAGGAAGTCCAGATTGTAGACAATGACATTACAATAAGCCGCGCATTCCTGCGAGAGGGCGGCAGTGCAGTAGAGGGAGCCTTTAGGCAAGACGAATTGGTACGGGTACAAATCACCATCGACTACTCAGCCAAATCCATCCACGGTTCATATGTTATAACGGACTTCTTGCCGGCAGGTTTAGCCTTTGTACGAGGTTCAGCTAGATTTAGGGACCCGGTTTATGGCTCAGGCTGGGTACATGCAAGGCAGGATGGTCAGAGGGTAATATTCTTTGATTTTAACAACAGATTTGATGGGATGCGGGTGTATTACTACTACGCTAGGGTAATTACTCCCGGGACCTTTACGGCCCAAGGACCGATAGTTCAAAATATGGGCGCGAGGGCCTACTTGACAGTGGGCAGCGACGCAACTGTGGTTGTTGAGTAGTACCCTATCCTATCATTGCAAGGAGCACAGCGACGAAGCAATCCAGTAAATCAAAACCACTGGATTGCTTCGCCTTGCTCGCAATGACGGTTTATTGGCTACCCTGCCTCTCGAATATCCACCGAAATCATTCCGCCCTGGACGGTAGAGTTTATCACTACCGGAAAGGGCTTTTCATTTTTAAACTTAAAATCTATGACTCCGTAGGATGTGGCGGCCTCATCCCCTTCTTCTGCGTATGACACAGGCCGAGAATGGTCGTGGCGTTCCGTTATGGTCATACCCGCTTCTTCTGCGGCAATGCTCAGGGTGGTAGATACCTGGCAGACTCCGCCGCCTACACCTTCTTTTTTCTCCCCATCAACAAAGATAATGCCTTTTTTGTATCCGCGTCTTTCAATGGTAGGGCCTATGGTTTGGTTATAGGAAAATGTCTCACCGCTTTGGATAACATGACCGTTGATGCTGTTGCTTGCTCTTGTGATATTGTTTACCCTATTCTCTTCCTTTTCATTAAACTCTGTAGTGTGGGTGCCGAGTACTCTGCCGCCGGTGGTGGTGATTTTTTCCGGGTTGTGCGGTTTTGCTGATTCTGGGACGGGTATTATCACTGGAGGTAGATGTGGTGATGGACTGGCAGGTTGTGGGGTGGGAGATACTGCGGCGGGTATGGCGGATATGTGTCGAGATGGAGCTGTGGGCAGTGGTACAGGATTGCTCAGATTCGGCCGCGTTGTTGTAGGTAGAGGTACTGTTCGTTGGCGAACAGGCCCAGGCAATCCCGATATACTGCGCCGGCTGGACCGTGTCCGCACCGACCTATACGCAGGAGGGTGAACACCGCTCTCACGGTAATCGCTGGCATAATTACTGCAAGCAGCCAAAACCATCAAGAGTACTGCAGCTATTAATAGAAAAATAGTCTTTTTAATTTTCATATGTCTCATCCTTTCAATGGACCTCTTCGGAAACCCACAAAACAAGCTGAAGTTCAAGTTTGTTTTGTGGGTTTCCGAAGAGGTCAAATAAAAAAGCATACCACTCGGTATGCTTTTTATTATGGAGAGGGCAAAGACATTTATGCGCCCAATTACTGGACTTCATCTGTATTTTTTTCTTCGATTTTTTCTTCAACAGGCCGTCTGCCAAACAATAGGGCAATAACCATCCCACATACAAAGGCAATCAGGCCAAAGACCATTATCCATACCGTCATATATTCGATACTCGCATAGGTATCTTCATTATAAAATACCGCAAAAATCGTACCGATTACCATCCCGATAATTGCAAAATACGTAATAGTAAAAAATCGCTTAAGCAAAAATGCAATAAGCTTGGACGCCACAAGTATCCCCACAAGAATCCCCAAGCCCAAAGGTATGGCAATCTGTATTATGGGGCCAAGCTGCCCAAAGTCCAGCGGCGAAGCTAAATATGCGGTTACCAGGGAAATCGTATGCATTACTGTGGGAAGGAGCCCAAAGAGCATCAGCACCATGGCCCCGCTTACCCCAGGTACAATCATAGCCGCCGCGGCCGCCATACCGCCGAAAAATAATGTAATAGCCATTCCCATATCAAACTCATAAGGGGCAGGGCCGTTTCTTTCTGGCATTAAAATCACAAGGGCAATTATCACTCCGCAGGCAATAATAGCAGTCACGAAATGGATAGGACGCTTTTTTTCCTGTGAGGTAGCTTGAACATATAAAAACGGTATGCCTCCTGCTACAAGCCCCGCGATAAACGCGCTGGTCTGAAAGGAAAACCTATCAAAGAATCCATCAAGAACCGTCCCAACAACCAAAATCCCGATGACCATGCCAATCCCGACAGGAATCAGGAACTTCAAGGATTTTTTTGTCTCTGAGAACAAAGAGTTAATAGAGTCAATCAGCCGGTCATATACCCGAAAAATGACTGCTAAGGTGGCACCGGATATCCCTGGCACAATATTGGCCGCCCCAAGGACTAAACCTGTGAGTATAAGAAATAAGTGCTGCAAATTTTCACGTCCTTTAATGGGCCGCTTCCGAATTAATAAGGAAAACAAGCTTGAAGTGCAGCTTGTTTTGCCCTATTTCAAAAGCGGTCTAATCTATTCTAGTTACCAATCGCAAAGATTATTCATAACCCGCAACAGGCATCATTATACGACAAAACTCCCTTGGAGAATAACATAAATAAAACTTTTTATGAAATTCTTGACAAAATCATTCACCAATATATAATTGCCTTAATAGTTTATTAATAGTTTATTAATAAATTCAAGATGGCAACCACGAGAGTCAGCGGTGTAAGCTGCTCCTCCGTGACTCGGTTTTATCTTAAGTATTAAGATTGGAGGATACATATGATTAGAAATGTATCAGAGTACTGTTTTAAGAGTAAATATCTTAAAATTATTACAGCGGCAGTATTTACCTTGGGGCTGTTCCTTTTTATGGGGCAAGTCGTCCAGGCGGATACCTATGTTACTGTTACCGGTTCTACGGTAAATGTACGCTCCGCGCCGTATATAAATGATTCCAACCGCATAACCACCGTACCCCGTGGCACAACTGTTAGGGTTGTTGAGGAAAGGGGTGACTTTTTCAGGGCTGCTTTCCCCGATATTGGCTATGCATATATAGCTCGGGAATGGGTGGCCTTTTATCGTACAATGGGCGTTGTAACTGGCCATGCAGCATGGATATATGACTTGGCGGATACAGATGATGGTTTGCCAATAGGCTTGGCATTTGAAGGGGATTCTTTTGCGGTAGTATCATACTATGGCGACTGGTACGGCATTATATATGAAGGTGAGCTTGCCTTTGTAGAACGTCATCATATGTATGTACCCGGTAGATTGTTGACTGTACCCCCTGCTCGTTTTGCACAACCTATTGATGACTCTGTTACAGGTGATGTTGTAGCTCGTGCTATGAGGTATCTAGGCAGACCATACCGCTGGGGTGGCAACGGACCCTATTCCTTTGACTGTTCCGGCTTTGTGATTTATGTACTCAGACCTCTTGGGGTGACTCTTCCCCGCCGGTCCAGGGATATGGCTTCAAGCGGTGTTCATGTGGCCCGTAGCGATGTTATCCCGGGAGATTTACTTTTTTTTGCAACAGCAGGTGGAGGCAGGGTATCCCATGTAGGTATGTATATTGGAGGGGGGCAGTTTATCCATTCTTCTTCCTCACGAACCGGCGGTGTCGTAATCAGCAATTTGCATAGTGCTTATTTTACAAGGACGTTTGTAACAGCTCGGCGAGTACTGTAGTTTTGATACGATTTTATATAGCAAAAAGCCCTGGGCATCCGGGGCTTTTTTATATGCTAGGAAATTGCTTCGCAATTTCTGCTGGTGCGGCCGGAAACAAAAGCGTGGTTTGTGCGTTTTGTTCCAGAAAAAGGGCCCTACCATCACTAATGTATAGGGAGGAAGTAGGGCCCACCTTACGTTTATTTTAGCACGTGAGGTCTATTATATATATATATTTGCAAGTCCGCAAGATTTGGTTGGCCTGCTGTTCCCCCTGGCTGCGTAACATTAAGGCTTCCGCAGGTTGTGCCGGCCTTTAGGCAATCCTCCATCGGGAGCCCGTTCAAGAAACCATAGATAAAACCGCCATTAAAACTATCTCCGGCACCTACTGTATCTGCGATACTTACTTTCATGGCATCGCATTTATACACTTTCCCCTCGCAGTAAGCATACGCACCGTCTTCGCCACATTTTACGGCTATGGTAGGCACCAGTTTGCCTAAATAGCTCAATGCATCTTGCACATTGCCCTTGCCGGTTATAAGCATCAGCTCGTTTTCATTAGGCAGAAATATATCAACATGGGGCAAGATATTTTTTATGCCGCCGTCCCATTTTTCCTCTGGGTCCCAGTTGGTGTCTAGGCTCACGGTTACGCCTAGTTCCTTTGCTTTCCTTAGTATATCTGGGTATGCGCTTTGCAGGCCCTTTAGTAAATAGTAGCTGCATATATGCAAATGCTTCGTTTGAGGCAGCAGCTCTTCAAGCCATGATGGTTGCACCATATCCATTGCACCCATGTATGTGAGGATGCTGCGGTCACCCCCATCCTTGTTAAGGCACAGAGTCAGCGCGGTTTGCTGCTGGCTGCTTCTTATCGCCGAAATATCTACTCCATCTTTTTTTAAGCAATCCAATATAAAGGTACCGAAATTGTCCTCAGAGACAGAGCCAACGCCGGTAGTTCTAAGGCCAAGTTTTGCACATTGACAGGCGAAAATACAAGCAGAGCCGCCCATTTCCAGCCCATAACCATTCACAAGTTTTTCTTTTTGGCCAAACTCAGGCTCTATTGTCCCCAAGTCCATAAGAAAATCTACGCAGATATCAAATGCGGTTAGCACATCGTATTTTTTCATGGAAGCTCCTCGAGTGGTAGTGGCTTTGCCACTCCCTCACACTCCTTCTTTGTATTAATAGGGATAAACCGTTACACCTTGTACAACCCTGTTGACCAGGCCTGAGGGGGAGGGATTATCCGTGGGTATTCCTAGTGCCAAGGATTTATACATAGAAATAAGCTGCATAAACACCAATCCCTGCAGCCCGGCTGAAATTTCGGCGCATACAGATAACCCGGAGATGTCATATGGTACCGCTAAATCTACCTGCACAGGATTTGCTATGTTGTGAATGGCTATGACTTTATTGCCGTCCCGCTGGCTGTAAAGCTCGTCAAGCATGTCCATATCATACTTTGCCGTAAACTCGTTGCTGGAAATAAAATGTATGGTAAGAGTCTTGGGATTAAGCACAGTTTTAGGGCCGTGACGAAACTCTGGTGCATTATTGTGCCCCGCGACAACAGCACCATTGGTAAGCTCCATCATCTTTAGAGAGCCTTCCTGTGCCAAGGCAGTAACGGGGCCGCTTCCCAAGTACCATGCCCGTTCAAAGCCCCAATCTGCGTAAGATTTTGCCGTCTCTGCCATATTGGTCATAGTCTTCTCGAGTTGGTTTGCAATCAAGGGTATTTCCTCTGTAATTTTATCAAAGTCCTTACGGCATAAAACTGCGAAGCCCGCTAACATCATGGTCGTGACGCTGCTGGTCATGGCAAAGCCCTTGTCGTTTGTAGCTTCAGGCATGACAATCACTAAGCCGCTACCCGACTCACTTGTGGTTTTGGCTAAGCGGCTACTTCCATCGCATACAATTGCGATTTCAAATAGGTTTTTTACTCGCTTGCGGGCATAGCGCACCGTGCCATCAGATTCGGGACTATTACCAGACCTGGCAAAGGAAATCAGCAGAGTGGGTTTATCCCTATACAATGAGGGAAAGTATGTCTCAGGGGCAGATACAATATCCGTTGTGTGAATGGCCTCGCAGTTTATGCTATATGCATTGGCGGCAAATCCTGCGACAGCACGCCCTGCAAAGCCGGAACTTCCCGCTCCTGTCATAACAATACGCATATCGGCAAGATTACCTAGCCTGTCCATGAAGCTATCTATCGCCGGTTTTACATCTCTTAAGCAGGTGCTAAGCTGCTTCCACACAAGGGGCTGCTGAGCGATTTCATATGCTGTGTATTCACATTTTCTGCTTTCAAAAAACTCCTGTGTTTCATTGTAGATCATATACGGATTCATTTTTCTTCTCCTTATACCGATTCCAAATTATTATCCATGCTCAACACACATGTTGACGCTTAAATCTCCATATGTCAATATTGGCAAATGGAAAGGAGTCAAAAACATGAGAAAAAAACATATTATATTTGACATGGACGGGACATTGGCAGCAACAGCAACTGCTACCGCACTGGCCATTGGCGAAGCAAAAAAAAAGTATAACTTGCCAGCAGTAACAGACTACCAAATACGGGATGCCATGGGGCTGGGAGGCCTAGAGTTTTACACAAAGTTATTCCCGGCCTTGCCCGAGGAAACTCTAAAAAAGATTGAGCCTGAAATAGATGACCACGAAGACGCAAGCATCCAAAAGATAGGACGGGCGATTTTATTCCCAGGGGTATATGAAATGCTTAACGACCTTTTCGAAAGCGGGCATTCCCTATATATCGCCAGTACAGGAAGCTCAAGGCATGTACAAGTCACTCTTGATGCCGCTGAAATCAAGACTTTTTTCACCGATATACACTGTGGCGAGCTGCAAAAAATAGACATGGTAAAAAGAATCATAGCCGGGCGCGACACAAGAGATTGGATTATGGTTGGGGATATGTACAAGGACTCAGAGGCGGCGCATGGTAACAATATACTGGCTTTAGGGGCAGGGTATGGATATTTGGCCAAGGAGGATATAGAGCTCTTTGATAGGGTTTTGGAAAAACCGGGGGATATAACTAATTATCTATGAATCAGCCAATCAGGCTGCTAATTACCTCCACCACACAATCAATATCCCCACAGGATATATCATTATGAGTAACAAACCGATACCCTCCCGTATCCCCGGGGTTTATTTTTATACCTTTTTCCAGCAGACCGGCTGCGAAAGCCGGATGATTGAAGTTGGGCTTTGTCATTTTAAAGAAGACCATATTGATATGGACCTTGTCTAGGTCTAAAGTAATGTGTGGCAGCTCAGAGAGCAGCCCGGCCAGATACCTAGCGTTTTCGTGATCTTGGTATAGGCGCTTTGTCATCTTTTCAAGGCTTATTAGACCTGCTGCGGCAAGTATTCCGGCTTGGCGCATACCGCCCCCCAGCAGCTTTCTGTACTTACGGGCCTTTTTTATGAAAAGGCTGCTTCCGCACAGTATAGAGCCTATTGGTGAGCATAATCCCTTGGATAGGGCAAACATTGCGGAGTCACAATATTGGGTGATTTCTTTTGGGTCTACCTTCAGGTGAACCGCCGCGTTAAACAGTCTGGCTCCATCCAGATGAAGTGGCAGATTGTGGGTCTTGGCGGCTAGATAAGCATCTTTCATTATATTTAGAGGGACGACTGTACCATTGGCTAAGGCGTTTTCTGTACATACCAGGCCGGTGTCCGGGCAATGAATATCATCTTCGCGATAATTTGCGACTATATCTTTGCCACGGATGGTGTCGTCTGGGTTACTCACTATGCGGTAGTTTACGCCGGCGAGAATGGCGGCGGCACCTACTTCATGGGCCACAATATGTGAGTTCTCTCCCACGATGATTTCGTCTCCCCGCTTGGTATGGACCATTATGGCAAGTTGATTTGCCATTGTGCCGGAAGGGACAAAAAGAGCTGCCTCAAAGCCGGTTAATTCTGCAGAAAGGGCCTCCAGGCGAGATACTGTTGGGTCATCTTCATAGACATCATCGCCGACAACTGCCGAAGCCATGGCTTGGCGCATTTCATCCGTAGGCAAAGTTACTGTGTCTGAGCGTAGGTCAGTAAATTTCATGGGTTTCCTCCGTGTCACTTCACATAATCGCTTTGCAATTCTACTCAGTATTTCCAGTTTTGTCATTTTGGTCAAAGCCGCTCTAGTTGTATGTGCTGTAATGATTCCATCTGAGGTAAGCTTGATTGTTTTTAAACGGATTCACTATATGTTAACCCCGGGAATCCAACTTGTCTTAGGGCCTCATACAACACTATCCCCACTGCTACAGATAGGTTAAGTGACCGCTCCTCCCCCGTCATAGGAATGCTCACTATCCTGTCCGGGTATTTTTTCATTAACCAACTCGGTAACCCCGTTGTCTCACTGCCGAAAACGAGATAATCCCCTGGCTTGTATTTTGGCTGGGAATAGTTTGCTTCGGTTCCCGATTCTACCAGATAGATATTGGAGTCTGGGTTTTTCTCTATGAAGTCATGAAAATTCTCATATTCACGCACCTGTAGCTTGTGCCAATAGTCCAGGCCTGACCGCTTGAGAGATTTTTCGTCTAAGTAAAAGCCCAATGGCCGGATGAGATGTAGCTTTGTACCGGTCATCAGACAGGTGCGGCCTATTGCGCCGGTATTATGGGGAATTTCCGGTTGGTGCAATACGATATTAAACGCCATACCACTGAGTCAGCAGTTGGTTTACAGCCCCTGGCTTGATTAATTCCGCGAAAATCGCCGTAACTTTATCACCAAGGCCGACATCATATAAATCCACACCAAAAATGTTTTTATCGCTGAGAATTGGGTGCAAATCATGTGCGTTCATACTTTTCACCGATTCAGGAAGCTTGGGATCCGGACTTGGTTCCATTGGGTTACCGGTGTCGTTCATTGCAAGACGGTATCGTAGCCATAGGGCTATAAATCTGGGGATTGCCTCAAGGTTTTGTATGTCAAGTCCAACCGCGGCACGTGCTTTTAAAGTCTCTCCAAATCTTACAGGTATCTTTTGGGATGCATCTTGATTTATACGTTCAGGAGTGTCTGGGATAAAGGGATTGGGGAACCGCTGAGTGACGACTTCCCTCAAGAATTCCTGTGGATTGATTATCCCTGGATTGGCCACTGTAGGCATGGCTTCCTCTGCGGCATGATTAATAAAAGCGACCAGGCGTTTATCCTGCATACAGGCCGAAATTGTAGGATATCCAAGCAAAACGCCGCATACTCCAAGAACAGTGTGCAGGGGGTTAAGGCAGGCGCAGACCTTCATTTGGTCAGCCTTGCGAACCGTTTCTCTATCGGTGAAATATACTCCTTTGCCAAGAGACTTCTCTAAAGGAGGACGGCCGTTTGGAAAGTTATCTTCGATTACTAAGTACTGGGGCTTTTCCGCGTTTACAAAGGAAGCTACGGTTGTGTTCTTTGGAGTTTGGGTAATTTGTGTTGAGGTAAAGCCATCCTTTTCTAGTATTTCTGCCACAGATTTAGAGGGCTGTGGTGTGATTTTATCTATCATCGTCCAGGGGTAGGATTGTGATTGTGCATATTTAATGAAATCATCGGATATTTGCCAAGCTCGGGCTATGGTCTCCACGGCCTCGGCAACTTTGGTGCCGTTTTCCGCAAAATTATCCATTGCTACCAGTGCCATGGGAGGGCTACCGGCTTGAAAACGGGCATATAACCCGGCAGTTACCTGCTCCATTGCTGTTTTTGCTTGGGTTGGTGTAGTGCATATGTTATTTGCGGCGTAGCCTTTTTCTGTAATGGTGAAGGAGATGAGTTGTAGGCTGGGCTTTACGATTACATCAGTAAGCTTAGGTAAGTCTGCCCCAAAAGCATCCGCTACACTGGCGATTACCTCTTTGTCTACACTACCGTCGGCATTGAGGGTAACGGCAAGGGTTAGATTATCATATGGGGTAAAGGACGCCGGGATAATGTCTTCATCATAAGACTCATATACGACTATGCCTTTATCTATATACCCCGCCTCCAGCAAGTCCTGTTGTAATCCTGCAATGAAAATGCGAAAGATATTCCCCGCTCCTATATGGAGCCAGGTTGGGGCCTGGGCTGTGGCTTTTTCCATTGCCAGTATGTCAAAGCTAGGTAATTTGTAGCCCTTGGGCCAGTCTTGAGGCCTCGCCAAAGCTTCTCGAGTTAAGGCGGTTGCTTTCATTACATCTCCTCCATTATATCTAGCAGTTTTTTACTATACCGGCTAACCCTAGGATACTCATGTCCCGGCTCTGCAGGTTTTCTATGCATCATTTCCAGTTCTAGACGTACAGTGGGGTCTTCTTGGCCAAAGGGGATGGATTGGTTATATGCAACCATTAGCATATACTGCTGATGCTCCCAGTCCAGGCTGTCCAGTGGGGTCTCTGTTGCTATTTTGCTGCTGCGCTTTCTTTTTGGAGATGAATATTGGGCAAAGCGGTTCTCTGTTTTATCATGAAAGAAGCTGTAATCTTGGTTGTCTTTTAAATCCATAAACTCGGCAATTTCTATATACATATCATGAAGGCTTGCGTCTATAGGCATTTGTAAATGAATCCAGGAGGTTTTATTTTTTTCAAACCTTACACGGAAGGTATAAATCTCTGTGGGCATCTGATCTTGGCTGCGGCGCAAGGGTGCCATAAGCTGGGCAACTGCTACAAAGAGAGATAGAGAATCCTTGGAGGCAAATATACTATCCTTGATATTTTCAAAGGGAATAGTTTTGCTTACATCTATATAATTCTCATCTGATTTTTTAACTTTGAAGAACTCTAGCCCCAGGTCCGTCAGGGTATAAGAGGAACATGGAGCATAGAAGGCCATAACACTTTCATTAGTGTCATGGCAGATAGATAAATAATCCGTAAGTTCGCTTACCAAGTCAAAGGGCAGTACATATAAGGGGCGTATAAGCTTCATGAAATGACCGAAAGGGGTAAAAAAGTATTTATCTAAAAATATCCCAGTGGTAAAGGTACCCATCAGCAAATCCAAGTCCACATCTTCTGGGTCGTCTTCCAGGCCATGGCTCATTATTTCCATTAAATCTTCCAGGTCATAGCCTAGAATATCATATATTTGGTCAAAAATATCATCTGTTTCCATAGGGGATGTAAGCATGGAGCGGATAAAGCTTATTGTAAATAAATTATCATCAGGCATTAGCTGGCCAAGATTCTTTGCACATAAGGATATGGCAGCTTCCACTATTTCATGTAAAAGCTTTTCTTTGGGTGAGGATTCAAGCTTTTTTACTTCTTTTGGTGCCGGTTTATATCGGTTTACCCCTACCGAAGGGGCCTTTGTGATTAGCTGCATCTCCAGGGCTATTTCCACCAAGTATAATACATAATGAGGGTCGTTGAGGCCAAGCTTTGGGGTCAAGTCCCGGACTTGGTCTTCGTCAAGGAGTCTGTCATCGGGCAGGTCGATATGAGGGGTGCAATAATTTATTAGCAGCTTTAAATCCGCTGTTATGGGATGGTCGGAAAGAGAATATTCTTTGAGCTCCATGTTAACGCCGGTGAAATTAGTTTTTTTCCTTGCATAGGCGACAGGGTAGGTTGCCGGCGGCAAGTTGTGGCTGCGGCAGATGCTCTCTAGGAGATTGGCCGGGGACATGGGGGTTTCTTCTACAATGGTAGAATAGAACCATCTGCGATACATGGCCTGTATAAAGGGCAAAATACTGTGTCGTTTCCGCGTAGTTGTAGCCCGGTACACGTCCATAAAGCTGGTTTCAAATAGGGTGTGCAGATTATTGATGTAGTTTAATGGGGTTTTGTCCACGATGGTTCCTCCGTGAGATAATTAATTATAGCGAATCTCATTTAATTCGCTATATTTGCGTTTAATACAACCCCACCTGTAAAGGAATATAACAGTACTTCCTTTACATTGGAAGAGGTGGCTTTCTCTATTGCCTTTTTATATATTTGCAACTGTGTGCTATGTGTCTGAATCCAGGCCTTAGGGTCAGGGCCGGGGCTTTCGCTTTTAAAGTCTACCAGTACAAGCCCGTCAGGCTCTTCGAAGTAGAGGTCGATTATGCCATGAACTAGGATTGATTCCTGGGTTTGGGGCAAATCCGCATATAAATCATTTGCGGGGATCGCCATTACGAAGGGAGTCTCACGGTAGACATTGCCTGATGCGCGAATACGGTCTGCCATTGGTGATAGGGCTAGTTTCAGGATTTTACTTCTATTTATAGCAATAGCGGCTTCCGGTGTCAGTAGATTCTTTTCTTTTAATTGAATTATCAACTGTTCAATATCATCAATGGTGGTGTGCCGGTGGAAATCCAGATGCTCGGCTATGGCATGGAGTGCGGAGCCTAAGGCCATTGCCGTTATGCCCCCCTCGGTTTGGTCTTGAAGGAAAGCAGGAGGGTCGAAGGTGGGAGGTGGGTCTTGATGTGGGGTGCTGTCCGGGGAGATGTCGGAGGCATATAGTCGTTTTATATCGGAAATGGATAGCTTTGAGGGCAGATTAACAGCAGGGATGGAGAGGGGGGGCGGGCTCTGTGAGGCTGGATATTTGGGATATTGTTCAATTTCTGGAGCTTCAAACTGCACAAGGTCATGATGTACCCGTATATCAAATCGGGCCGGATGGTTATATATTTCATCGAAATAGCGGTCTGTATCATCGTCGGTTAGGCTTATCCCATCTTGATGTTTAAGGAGGCAGGGCATTATCAAGTCCAAAAATTTCCCCGCGCCTTGCCGGTAGTAAGTTGAAAGCACGGGCACCGCGGCGGCATCTGACCATTTTTCCATATCCCGGGCCCAGTTCGTTGTACGGCCTGTGAGAATCAGTAGCTCCTTTGCCCGGGTCATTGCAACATACAGGCAGCGCAGTTCCTCAGACAAATTTTCTCGCCGGGTTAGCCGGGATAGGGCGTAGTGAGCCAATGTCTTAGAGCGGGTGCGTTTCTTCAAGTTTACATATTTGGGGCCAAGGCCCTTTTCGGAATGTAGGATAATAGGTTTGCGTTCGTCTTCCAAGTTAAATTGCTTGCCGAGAAATCCGGCAATTACCACAGGAAACTCCAGCCCCTTGGATTTATGGATGGACATAAATCTTACTCGATTAGCCATATCCTCGGACAATGCAGCGGCGCCGGAAACTTGGTTTGCACTGTCAGAGGCATATATCCCTTCGATATAGCGGATAAAATGGAACAGGCCCTTGAGGCTGGTTTCTTCGAATTCGATTGCCTTCTCTAGCAGAAGTCGCAGATTGGCTTGGCGCATATCACCCCCGGGCAAAGCCGCTGCATGGGATGGGTAATCCGTTGTATCGTATATCAACCCGATAAGTCGGCTAATGGGCATATAAACAGCAGCAGCGCGCCAGGTTTCTAGGTCTGATAAGAACTGTTGAACTTTGAGCGCAATTTTGGATTCTGTATGGGAAAGGGATATCAAATAATCGTAAAAATCCGGACTTTCATTATCAACCGGAGATTTTTTTATCTTAAGCAGCTCATCTGGGGTAAAGTCATAGACAGGACTTGTCAGTATCGTTGTCAAATCAATACCTTGGCGGGGGTTGTCTGTTATCCGCAAGAATGCCAAAGCGGTTTTAATCTCCAGCTGCTCATAGAAGGCGGCAGTTACATCCGCTACGGCGTCTATGCCGCAGTTTTTTAGCTCCTCGATTACATCTTTGGCAAGGGAGTTGGCACTACGGGCCAGTATGACGATATCACCCAGATTACAATCCCGATACATCCCAGCGTCTTTATCCCAGACTTGCCGCCTTGTTGCAATAATTTCATGAATACAGGCGGCAATCATTCTGGTTTCGGCTATAACTGCCGATACGGATTCTTCCTCTTCCTCCTCCTGAGTAGATTGCTCCAGCAGCTCTATCCACATACCCGGAAAGGTATCCTCCGGGAGAGCCGGATAATCTGCACCTATGTGAAGGGCGGCAGCGTTGTTGTAATCTACTTCCCCTACATCTGGGCACATCAACTGGGAAAAGAAGAAATTAACGGCGTCGATTACCCCTGCCCGGGAGCGGAAGTTTTGGGATAGGTCTATGCGGAGATTACTTCTCTCAATGTAGCTTTGCTCTTCTTCTGGGTTTATATACTCCACAGGCGTAAAGCTCTTATATTTCTCCACAAAAAGCCCCGGATTGGCACGTCTGAATCTATAGATACTCTGCTTAACATCTCCTACCATAAACCGTTGCCTTGCAACCGCGCTTAAAATCAAATCTTGCACTTTGTTAGAGTCTTGATATTCATCAATTAGGATTTCATGGTATTTTGCCAAAAGATTATCTGCCACTGGGCCGGGGGTCATGTCCTCTGGGCCTCCCGGATACAGCACCGTAATTGCAAAATGCTCCAAATCGGAAAAATCTAATAAATTGCGCTTACGCTTTTCCGCTGCAAAGGCCTCGCTATAGCGGGCTACTAAGGTCATCATCGCTGTGACACGTGGGGCTAGGGCTTGCAGGTCGGCTTTCATTTTTTTGGGTTCGGCGAAAAAAACGCCCTTGACCAAGTCCTTGAACCGGGCTTTGACTTCCCGGTCCCGGATGCGCTGAGCTCGGTCCTTGAGAGCGGCGTTTACCTGGTCCTTTTCTCTGATTGCAGGAAGCCGCCCCCAGTCAATGTTCAAAAAGGCCTGATAGGATTCCGAAAAAGATGTTTTTGCCAAACCTTTTTTCAGAGCCTGAATACAGCTTAGATTTTCTTCCATTTTATCTATGTATTTTTCCGGGCCGTCGGGGAGGCGGCATATATCCATTGCCTGATTCAGGCCATCGATTATGCCTTCAAGTCCGGATTCAAGCTCCTTCTTGGCCAATTTGGCCCATGGGGTATCATCCAGGGGGATATCTGTGTCAGGGGTAAACATCTGGGCATATCGTGTTGCCGCCGCCATAGGAAATGGGTCGCTTTCTAAAAATCCATATAATCTGCGTACAAGAGCGTCTAATCCGTCATCCTTGGCCTTTCCTCCATATACATCGGCTAAATCCAAAAACCAGGCGTTGTCCTCCTGGCTGTAAGCTTCTTCGAATACCTCATCCATGACCTGGTTTTTGAGTATGCCAAGCTCAGCTTCATCGGCTACTCGGAAGGATGGGTCGATATCAAGTACTTGAAAATGCTCCTTTACCAACTTACGACAGAAGGCGTGGATTGTGGAAATATCAGCGGTGGCGAGCAGCGCGGCTTGGTTTGAAAGATGCAGGATATCAATACCAGCGTCATCCCGGGCTTGACCCGGAATCCCACCCACTTGGGCAGAGTCCCCCAGGTCAGGCCCGGAGTGACGCGGATTTTCCGAGTTAAGCAAGGCATGGATTTTCTCCGTAACCCGCTCTTTCATTTCTGCCGCGGCGGCCTCTGTAAAGGTCACGACCAGCAGCCGGTCTATCCCTATATTATTGGATATATGCCTGAGAATCCGTTCTGTAAGCACAGCGGTTTTACCCGAGCCTGCGGCGGCGGATACCAAAATTTCATTTGCGTCTTGAGTGATTGCCGCGGATTGGGCTGGGGTGAATTTCATATTTCAATCATCTCCCCGGGGTAGTACCTATCGGCTACCCTAAGCTGCACCTTAATATTATGAGCATCCAGAATCCGGCCTACCGTGTCAAAGGCCAGCATAGGCGCGTTATTTTCCTCGCTTAGATGGCCCAGGATTACGTGCTTCAGTCCCTCCCAGGCTACATTTACAATAAGCTGCCCTGCTGACACATTGGATAAATGCCCTCGGGAGCCTTTCACACGCTCTTTAAGGTCACGGTGATAGGGGCCGTTTTCCAGCATTTCTATATCGTGGTTGCTTTCAATTAAAAGGATATTAGCTCCTTCCATATGAGCCAGTACAGTGTCTGTTGGCTTGCCCAAATCTGTGGCCAGGGCAATTTTTTTTCCGTTTGCTTCAAAGGTGTAACCTACAGGCTGAGAGGCATCATGGGACACGTCAAAGGCCGTAACCGTGATGTCATTTATTATTGTAGGCTCCTCAGGGATGATGTGCTTCATCTGTAAATCTTTCAATGCTCCCAGTTTATTGTGGCGTAAAAAATAACGCCACGTTAGTGGCGTAGCGTACACGGGTATGTTAAACCGCCGCGCCAATATCCCCGCACTAGTGATATGGTCACTGTGTTCGTGTGTTATTAGGATGGCACTGGGGTTGGGCAGTTTCATGGTGGAAAGACCCTGCTGTATGCGCTTGCCGGAAAGACCCGCGTCCACCAACAAACCCCCTACATAGGTGCAGTTCCCGCTAGAGCCGCTGACGATAGTACAAAAGCGCATTATTCGTCTCTCTCAATACGAGTAATATCCGCGCCCAGTGACCGGAACTTGCTCTCGAAGCATTCATAGCCTCTGTCCAGATGGTATACATTGCCGATAGTGGTCTCACCTCTTGCGGCAAGGCCTGCAAGGACCAATGCAGCCCCGGACCTAAGATCCGTTGCCCCAACCTGGGCACCCGTAAATACACAATGGCCTTTGGTGACTGCGGTGCGCCCGTCTACCTTAAGGTTGGCACCAAGGCGTTTGAGCTCGTTTATATATTGGAAGCGATTATTAAACACAGTTTCGGTAACCACGGAGGTGCCGCTTGCAGTACATAACAAGGTGGCCATCTGAGGCTGCAAATCTGTTGGAAATCCAGGGTAATAAGAAGTGCGCACATCGCAGCCCTTAAGCTCACCATCACGATATACCCGAAGATAGTCCGGGCCTTCTTCTACTTGGCAATTCATGTCTCTAAGCTTTGCGGTTAGTGGGTCCATATGCTTGGGTATAATATTTTTTACGGTAATATCACCATCGGTGATGGCAGCCGCAATCATATATGTACCCGTTTCGATTTGATCAGGGATGATTGTGTAGCGGCCACAGCCTAGACTTTCAACTCCGTTTATCTTGATAATATCCGTACCGGCACCGCTGATTTTGGCACCAATCATGTTTAAAAAATTGGCTGTGTCAACGATATGTGGTTCACGAGCGGCATTTTCTATTTGGGTTGTGCCTTCTGCGAAAACCGCGGCAATCATGATATTAATCGTTGCCCCCACACTAGGGCAGTCCAAGTAAATTTCGGCACCGATGAGCTTTTCGGCAGATACTTTTACCCAGCCGTGTTCTAAGACACATTTTGCGCCAAGGGCTTCAAAACCCTTGAGATGATAGTCAATGGGCCTATACCCAAAGTCGCAGCCTCCCGGCATTGGCACATGGGCTTCGCCGAAGCGGCCAAGTAAAGCTCCTAGCAGATAATAAGAAGCGCGCATCTTGGTTGCAAGATCATAGTCTGCGATATGTGTATTTATGCTGCCTGCATTGATTTCTAATGTATGCTTGTCAAGGAAGCGGCATGTTGCTCCCAATTTTTCTATGGCATTGGCCAGATTGTGGACATCATTAATGTCCGGCAAATTGTCTATGATACAAACTCCTCCGGAAGCAACTGCCGCCGGAACAATAGCAAGTGCCGCGTTTTTTGCTCCTCCAATCTGCACGCAGCCCTTTAGCGGCTTTTGGCCGTTGATAACAATGTACTCCATAAGTAATGCACTCTCCCCGTCCCGTCATTTTTTATATGTGTAAAACGAAAGTAATTTTTTCACGCTTAGAATGCTTGTGAAGCCGAACAAAAAACCAGTGTTCCATTAGGCTAAACCTTAGTAAGTATAACAAAACTTTTATAAAGGGAAAAGCCCAACTTTACTTTTTGATTACAAATTTCGATGAGGATTTTATTAATTGTCATATTATAGTAATTTCAATCCAAGATATGGGATTGAAATTACTATGTTTTCGGAAAGCGTTTCAACTGAAAGTGACAAAAACCGTCACTTTCAGTTGAAATCGCTATATGTAATATTCGTATCTCAACCGCCTTATTTTTTCATGTATAGGTCTCCTCAAAATCGGCTAGGCTAATGCAATAATAATAAGCAAATGAGGGGACAAATATGCATCAAAGATTTAAGTTTATTTCAATTTTATTTATTTCAGCCCTTATGGGCTGGCTTTCGGGTAATTTTGCCGGTACTATCCTGCCGCCCCAAACGGTTCCTGCCTACAGTGGTGATTATACTGCATTGGGGTTGCCATTTCGCAAGGCCAAAGCGGAACAACAGCCATCTAACATCGAAGTTGTGCCCTTGGGATTGACAATAGGTGTTCGTATCAATACCGATGGGGTAATGGTCCTGGGTACAGGCAGCTTTCTTGGAGAGGACGGCAAGTCTCATACCCCAAGTGACGGCATACTTAGAGGTGGAGATTTAATAATAAAAGTGGGGGGCGAACCAATCGAAAGCAAGGAAGCCTTAAGCCGCCTGGTTGCAGAATCTGATGGAGATATTAATCTGTTGCTGCGGCGGGAAGGGACAGAGTTTGAAGTAACCTTGACTCCTGCAATGGCGGCCACAGATGGAGTACGGCGAATCGGTATATGGGTCCGGGACTCTACCAAGGGTATAGGAACCTTGACTTATTATGTCCCTGAAACAGGTACCTTTGGTGCCCTCGGTCATGGCATAATTGATGTAGACACCAAGAAACTGATAACAGTGCGTAATGGTCGTATTATGCCATCAACGATTACCTCTATTGTGAAAGGTGCTAGAGGCAACCCAGGAGAGCTGGAGGGTACTGTGGATACGGGAAGCAGTCTAGGCAGCGTGAATCTGAATAGTCCAGCCGGCATCTTTGGCACATTGGATAAAGCATTTATGGAAAATCTTCCTACGCAAGCAATGCCTATTGCTACTCGTTCACAAATCAGGGAAGGCCCGGCTACAATTATGACCAATGTGGTAGGCAACACAGTTAAATCATATGACATAATAATTGAAGGTGTGAACCGGGACCCAAGTGACGAAACCAAGGGGATGATTATTAGAATAACGGATTCGGATTTGCTGGCCGCAACCAATGGCATAGTCCAAGGAATGAGTGGCAGTCCAATAATACAAGATGGACGTATCATCGGGGCGGTTACTCATGTATTTGTGCAGGATCCTGCCAAGGGATATGGGATTTTTATTGAGACTATGTTGGAACAAGTGGTGGGATTGGTATCTATTGGGGAGGTTTAGGTTCAGAATCATTACTCTGCCCTATTTCCCGATACTTACCTGGGGGCATTCCTGCATTTTTCTTAAACACCCTAAAGAATGTATTAATAGACATAAACCCTGTAGCATTTGATATTTCTTCTATGCTTTTGCTGGTCTCTAACAAGAGAGTCATAGCGCGTTCTACGCGCTTTTTTTGTAGATATTCGGAAAAATTGGTTCCGGTTTTGTGCGTAAAAAAGCGGCTGGCATGTGAATAAGACACGCCCATAGATGTAGCAAGGTCTGACAGCGATATATCTTTGTGCAAATTATCCTCTAACCACATAAGCATGTCGTCATTACCTTCTGCTAGTTGGGCTTGCTCCGAGAGGTCACTCAAGGTCTTGGCTAATAGCAGTTCGGGGTTATAAATATTCTCCAAGAAGGAACGTTTTAGGTGTGTTGTTCCACCTACAAGCATACATATCGTGTCATATAAATAAAGCAATAGCTGCCGTTTTTCTAGTACACTTGCGGCTTCATTGCTATATAGCATATCCAGCATTATAGCTTCGGTACTATTAATATCCCACCCAATAGCCGCGGCAATTAACTGGTTATGATGTGCAACAGAAATTTTACAACCGCTTCCTGCAACGGTATCACTGGAGTTAAATACCGCCAATCTTTTTTGTATAGATAACCCCACAATCGGGATTGCGAAAAAGGCTTGCTGACTCTCTTCTAATGCTGTCGCAATTTCATCCATGCTGGTGTGCAGGTTGGACACGCCGCAAAGACTAAAGCCTGACTGCTCTTGGTATTTGCTTACCCAATCTGCAAGCTGCTGATACTCGTCCTCATTCTTTAGGAAGAAATAGTACACACTGTATTTGCTTATGCCATATACACGATAGCGGTCAAAGATAGCAGAATCACTTGCAAATGCCCGAGTCCTGGCTGCATCCTTGTTGCCATCATCATCTTCAAATAAGATAGTCAAAGCGCAAAAGTGTCTCGAGCCAAGATCTATACAGGCCTTTATTTCCTCTGTGGCCTCGGCAGTTATTAGTTGGGTAAACGCGAATTGGCGATTGTTATTTCCCATAATACGCAAGGCGTTATTAGATTCCACAAGATTTATATGCATCCGACCAATGGCACCATGTATCTGTGTAAATTCATCGTCTTGGTTCAGGGCTGGTGTGTCCATATTATCGTCAGAGGCATCCAGCATCTTTATGATTTGAGGCAGTGGATCGTATAGTGCCTTTTTTATGCGGTACAACATAAATACCGCAAGGCCAACTATGCCAATAACTATGCCAATGGACATAAACATCATCGAATTGAAGGTATTTAGATACGCCGCCTGATTATAATAAAAATGATGCGTTAGCCCTTGCCGCTGGATAATAATATCCGGCTGTTGGCCTGTGGGGGGGTGGGCACTGGATAGCATTATCGCACTGTCTTTATCCAGTGCTACAAAAGTGCCGTAATCATTGGGTACTATGCGGTTTAGCATGGTTTCCAGCACCGCTTGGTAAGCAACTACAAATACATGGATGTTGTTGAAATAATTGTTATATGTAACAAGATACGCGCCAGAAGAAAAGAACCCAGATCTGGCACTGCTTTCCATTATGTGCAGACTGGCACCAAATGAAGCTTCCCAATATGACAAATACGATGTGCTCCATGTTCCGTTGGAGGTAACACTTATAGGTATGTTGTCATATACCACCAAAATATCTGCGATGGCATCATTTGTAACGCGCAAATTTCTAAGATACTGGGTTGCAGCCTGTGCTCTGGGAAGGAAGCTTGGGTTGTTGGTAGCAGCATCTAAAAAAGATAGGTTTCTGATACTTTCGTCAGTAGAAACAGTAATCGCAATGGTGGCATGAAGCAGCATTCTGTCTTCTAAGTATGAAATCGCGTTTTCTACAAGTAGCCCGGTATGTTCGTGGAAAGACTGATTTAGTGTACGCAAAAGAACTGAAGTACTAATAGCAAACATTGCCAGCAATGCCAATATAAACAAACACGCGCTGGTTATATATTTATGCAAAACAGGTTTTTGCTTGATGCGGAGCATGTTTTATCTCCTTTTTTGCTATGACTTTCATATTTTGATTGCCTTGTACCAATCAAATAATAAAACGTAGGTATAAATCTGTCAATTGAACCAATTAGGGGCTCATGATACCGTATTCTCATGGTTGTTTTGACTACAATGTTCGCGAAAGGACGCCAATATGCAAGCTAAATCCGCACCTATAATGAAGAACCTGAAGAAAAATGCTGCCCTGTATACCATGGTATTGCCAGGGTTTTTACTCATACTTATTTTTTCTTATTTTCCGATGTACGGCGTTGTTATGGCTTTTCAAAATTTTAGGCCGATGGATGGTTTTTTTGGCAGCGAATTTGTAGGGCTTAGGCATTTTGAACGGATTATAACAGATACGCTTTTTAGGCGAGCCTTTATGAACTCCTTATGGCTAGGGCTTTACTCAGTTATTTTTGCGTTTCCCGCACCTATTTTGCTAGCACTTCTATTTAATGAAATAAGGCATAACAAATATAAACGCTTTGTCCAGACTGTTTCCTATATGCCATTTTTCCTTTCTTCTGTAATTGTAATTGGCTTGCTTCGAGATATGTTAAGTGTTAGTAGCGGTGTGGTTAATATTGGCCTTGATGCTATGGGCTTTGACCGTATCGACTTCTTTTTGCGTGCGGACTGGTTCCGTACTTTGTTTATAGGTTCTGGCATATGGCAGGGGGTTGGTTACGGCTCCATTATATATCTCGCAGCTATTGCCGGTATTAACCCAGAATTATATGAAGCCGCGCGCATTGATGGCGGAAACCGGTTTAGACAGGCTATTCACATTACCATACCCAGTATTTTGCCCACGGTGGTTATTTTATTCATTTTTGCGATGGGTGGCATTTTGGGTAATGACTGGCAGCGGATTTTGCTTATGTACAACCCGGCGATTTACTCCACTTCCGATGTTGTTGGCACCTATGTATACCGTATTGGTATAGAAGGGGGCAGCCAAAGCTACGCAGCGGCGGTGGGGCTTGGTATGTCTGTTATATCTGTGGTGTTTTTGGTTATTACAAACTATATCTGCAAAAAACTTGGCGAGACATCGCTCTGGTAAGCACCACAAAGAAAGGAGGGTTATAAGTGGCTAAAATAAAACGGCTCAGGAGAATGCAATTATTTGACTGGATAAATTATGCCTTTATCGGGATTCTGACTTTGATGTTTTTGTACCCTGTGTGGCTTACATTAATGATTTCTCTAAGTGACGGCACAGATGTACTTGCACAGATAACATTTTTGCCGGTGGGCTTTAACTTTGAATCATATCAGTTTTTGTTTCAGGACGGCAGGATTTTCCGCTATTTTGCTAACAGCATTGGCTATTCTGTTGGGCGGGTAACTATACATTTATTGCTTACCGCTATGATGGCATTTCCATTTATTATCGCGGACTTTAAGGGCAAGACCTTTCTTAATATATATATGGTTATAACTATGTTTTTTAGCGGCGGGCTTATTCCTTACTTCTTTGTAGTTAGGGCTCTGGGGTTAATAGACTCTATTTGGGTCATGATGATCCCCGGTACAGTGGGGGCTTTTACGGTTATTGTCTTCCGCACATTTTTCAAAAGTTTGCCGGGTGAGTTATTGGAGTCGGCATATGTAGACGGAGCCGGTCATTACCGGGTGCTGTATCAAATTATATTGCCGTGTTCTAAGGCACTACTTGCAACATTTGGCTTATTTAGCATTGTAGGTACTTGGAATGATTGGTTTACCCCAACGATTTTCCTGCGTAGGCAGGAGTTAATGCCCATCCAAATTATGTTGCGGCGTATGCTTATACTTATGGATTTCCGAGATGCAGAAAATATGGACTTGCAAATAATTCGCACCTTGGTTACATCAAGGACAATCCGCAGTGCTGCGGTTATGGCTACTATTTTCCCTGTGTTGTGTGTATATCCATTCTTGCAAAAATACTTTACCAAAGGCGTTATGATTGGCGCGATAAAAGGATAAATCAAGACCGTTAATAGGGAGACTACTCCCTTTGAGGGTATATAAATCAAAAGTTTTTAAGGAGGATTAAAATGAAAAAAGCATTGTTTTTGTGCGCGCTGCTTGTTGGCTTACTAATACTTGCAGCTTGTAACCGAAACGGCGGAAGCGATATCGCAACCGATGCATCTGCCGAAGGCCCGCTTTTACCATGGGAGGGCGACACCATTACATTTAGGGGTTTTGGTAGTGACCTTGGTATCAACGAAGACCCTAATGCACCTGTAGCGTCACTAATCAGCGAAATGATTGGTAACGTAGAAATCGAATGGGAACTAGTCCCTCATGGCGACCGCGAAGCTCGTGTACAGCTATACCTTAATGCCGGTGATATGCCTGACTTTATGTGGGTAAGTGCCAGGGGCGATATCTGGAACCCAGGCTTGGCAGATTCCGGCATGTTCCTAGACTTTAATCAGTTTAGAGATCATATGCCAAGCTTTAACGCAATGGCAGCCGCCAACCCATCAGCGGAAATGTTTACAAACGAAACAGGCCAATTGGTTGCCTTGCCAAGCATGGATAACGACCAATTCCCTCATGGCTTCTTTGCCAACATGGATGTACTAAACCGCTTTAATATCGCAATACCTACAACTTTTGCGGAACTTGAAGCGGCAATGCAACTAATTGCCGATTCAGATCCTGACATCGTACCGTTCCATACATTCTGGGGAATGAACTATTACTTGACCATCTTTGCCAGGATTATGGATGTAACAATCCCACATAACTTTGCATTCTGGAACGAGAGCACCAGCCAGTGGAGCCATCACTTGGTTGATGATGCCGACTATCGCCGTTTGGTAACAACAATGGCGGACTTCTTTGACCGTGGCTTCTTCCATCCAGAGTTTATGACCATGAGCGGAGACCAAACCCAGGTAGTTATCGCCTCCGGCAACTGGGCATTTACCTATACCTACGGTGTGCAACCAAACGATTGGCTCGGAGTTGGGGCAATGGACGAAAACCCAATCCCATTCCAAGGTTTCTTACCTCCATCAACACCGGCGGGTAATCCCGCTCAGGTTGGTCTTGGGCATGTAAGCTGTAATCCCGGTTGGGCATATGCCGCAAACCGCGATGTAAATCATCCTGCCGTTTTGGCCTCTGTACTTGATGTTGTATGGAGTCCGGAAGTATCTATCGCGTACCAGTGGGGTGTTGAAGGCGAGTCCTTTTATGTTGATGCAAATGGTGAAAGACAATGGCTTCCAGAGTTTCTTGCACGCGGTAGTGACGCGCGCTTAGAAATGGGTATCTGGAATACCTTGCTACCACGCTTTGTAACCTTGCGTGAAGACTTGTCTGACATGCGCGCTCAAGCACCTTTTGTGCAAGAGCTGTATCGTATGTCTGCCGAAGCTGTTATACGTGGTGACTTACGAGCTGTATACCCACCGCTTGCTCCGCTGTTTACACAAGAGCAGCTAGAAGAAAACGCAGCAATTAACGCAGCCGTAGCAACAGTGCGTGATGAATGGGTAATGCAAATGATCGCCGGCCTGCGTCCTATGAGTGACTGGGATGCTATGCTTTCAGAAGTTTTTGCCGCAGCAGATGTAAACCGCTTGGTTGAAAACTTTAATACCGCAGAACCCAATCCTTTTATCCGCCCTACTCCACAACAACGTAATTATCTTATCCCATAAACAATTGCCGCAATTTATGATATGCTCCCCTTGGTTATAGAGGGGAGCATATTTTTTTGTTCTAAGGAGGACATGATGAAAAAATTCCTATTTAATAATGACAAAAATATTTACAAAGCCAACATGCATAGCCACACCACCGTATCAGATGGAACTCTTACTCCAGAGCAAGCCAAAGAGGCCTATATCGCCAGGGGATATAATATCATAGCCTTTACAGATCATAATCTTCTAATGTCCCAGCAACATCTTAATGACGAAAATTTCTTAGCCATAAACGCCTGTGAAGTAAATATTAATGAGGAAAATAAAAGAGGGCTGGCAACCTATCATCTTAACCTATATGCAACACGACCAGATATTACAGATACACCACCCATGCCAGAAATGGATTATCTAGATCATGAGGCCATTAATAAGTATATTGCCGAAAGAAATGCGGAAGGCTTTTTAGTATGCTATAACCATCCATATTGGTCTATGCAAACCCATGCAGAATACAGCAAGCTAAGAGGCTTATTTGCCATGGAAATATATAACCACAACTGCGAAGTAGACGAAGGGTATTACGGTTATAACCCACAAGTCTACGACGAGATGCTACGCCAAGGCCAGAATATATTTTGTTTCTCAACAGATGATAACCACAACTGGGGCCCCAAAGATATGCCAGACAGGGACTCATTTGGTGGATTTATCCGCATAAACAGCAAGAGCCTTACCTATGCTGATGTTATGGATGCCCTTATTAAGGGAGATTTTTATGCTAGCCAAGCACCGGAAATCCACGAAATATCCCTAGATGAAAATATTCTCACCGTAAGATGCTCCCCAGCGGAATTAGTCGTTATCTACACCCAAGGCAGACGCTGTTATACAAAAAAAGGGGAAGGTATTACAGAAGCTAAGTTTGAGTTATCCGGTAACGACGACTATATACGTGTTATGTGCCGGGATAAAAATAAATTAGACGCTAATTCCAATGCCTATTGGATAAAATAAGAAAGAAGGTATAACTATGGTTGCGACCCCAAATTTTAAAGAGTATTTTGGTAAGGATGTGCCAATACTATCTGGTGCTATTCACTATTATCGTGTCCACCCTAAATATTGGCATGACAGGCTTAGCAAGCTTGTAGCCTGCGGCTTTAACACAGTAGAAACCTATGTACCTTGGAATTTTCATGAGCCCAAGGAAGGGCAATTCAATTTTGACGGTTTTGGCGACTTACCTGGCTTTATAGACGTGGCCGACAAACTCGGCCTAAAAGTAATAATCCGCCCAGGCCCATATATTTGCGCAGAGTGGGAGTTTGGCGGTTTTCCAGGTTGGCTAAACCAAGACCGCAATATGCGTCTGCGCTGTGCGTGGCCTCCTTATTTGGAAAAAGTCCGCAACTGGTTTTCTGTGCTTATACCCAAGTTAGTACCATATCTATGCACCAAGGGTGGCCCCGTAATAGCCGTACAGGTGGAAAATGAGTATGGTTCTTTCGGCAGTGATAAGGAATACTTGGCATATCTAAGGGATTTACTAATAGAGCTTGGCGTTGACTGTCTGCTATTTACATCAGATGGCCCCACAATCCAAATGTTAACAGGGGGAACACTGCCCGACCTTTGGATGACGGCAAACTTTGGCTCTGCGCCAGAAAAAAGCTTTGATGTACTCAGGCAATTTCAGCCAAGTGGGCCGGATATGTGCTGCGAGTTTTGGTGCGGATGGTTTGACCATTGGGGCGAAGAGCATCACACCCGCGATGCGTCAGATGTAGCCGATGTACTGGAGCGTATGGTTAAAAACGGCGCGTCTGTAAATATGTATATGTTCCATGGCGGTACAAATTTCGGTTTCTGGAATGGTGCAAATATAGACGGCAATGGGCAGTATCAGCCAACATCCACCAGCTATGATTATCACGCGCTTTTGTCAGAAGCGGGTGATATAACCCCGGTTTATGAAGCATGTAAAGCGGTACTTGAAAAATACTTCGGCCCCGCTCCGGCCATAGCTGTTGCTAATACCCCTAAAAAAGCCTATGGCACAGTTGCGATGAGTCAAAAGTGCTCTTTATGGGGAGAGTTGGGGCAACCAATTCTATCTGCAAGCCCTCTAACCATGGAGGAACTTGGGCAGGAATTAGGCTATGTACTTTACCGCAAAACAGTAGAGCTACCGCCTGTACCGCGGGATTATCTGATTGAGCAAGATTATACAATGGAGCTTTCGATTACCGGCCTGCGTGACAGAGCGGTTGTTTATGTAGATGGCAAAAAATTAGGTGTGTTATACCGCAACAACCCCAAAGAAACAATTGCCATACCGCTGCCTCAAAAAGACAGTTTCCAGCTTGATATATTGGTTGAAAATATGGGGCGTGTTAATTACGGCCCAGACTTAGCCTATCCTTGTGGTATTTCCGGCTCTATACGCATCGGGTACAACACTCTTTCTGGCTGGGAGATATACCCGCTGCCACTTGATACGCTTCCTAAGTTTGGTGCAGCAGCAGCCACATCAGATGCGCCAATGTTTTACCGCGGTATTTTTAATGTAGATGTCGCATGTGATACCTTTTTGGACTATAAAAATTTCCGCAAAGGCATAGCGTTTATAAATGGCTTTAACTTGGGACGCTACTGGGAAGCAGGCCCGGCACGTACTCTTTATATTCCGGCTCCGCTGCTTATTGCCGGGGAAAACGAGTTGGTTATTTTTGAAACGGACGGACTTTCCGGCCCCGCCTCTGTAGAGCTAATAACTGAGCATGTGTGGATAAAGTAGGAGGGCATCTCATGTTAAATTACAATTCAGAAGCCCAGATATGGGAAGAAGCTTTGCCGCTAGGCAATGGACGCATTGGTGCGATGGTCTGGTCTGGTGTATCCACAGAGAAGATTTCTCTTAATGATGATACGCTTTGGTCTGGCTATCCCAGGGATACAAATATCCCAGGAACCGCCACACATTATGCCACTGCTCAAAAATTGGCAATGGACGGCAAGTATCACGAAGCTCAACAGCATATAGAGACCCATATACAAGGGAGCTTTACCCAGGGCTATCTGCCAATGGGAGAATTACTGCTAGAGATGGACAACATCGGCGGTAATGTATCTAACTACCACCGCAAGCTAGATATAACCAACGCCATATGCACATCTGGATACCAGAAAAACGGCACCGCTTTTACTCGTGAGTCCTTTGTAAGTGCTCCTGACCAAGTACTTGTTATGAAATTGGCCGCAAACAAACCAGCATCAATAAGCTTTGATACCAAATTCACCTGTCAGTTGCGTTTCGACATAAGCAGCCAAGACAACCGTCTGGTATTAGAAGGCATTGCCCCATCAGATGTGCGCCCCCTAAACCACTTTAATGACCAACCCATCGTTTATGAAGATGACCATGAAAAGCGTGGTTTGTCCTTTACCGCCATTGTAGATATTGAAACGGTTAACGGTAAAGTCATAGCTAAAAACGATACCCTTCGCGTAGAAGGAGCAGACGAAGTTATTATCCGGCTGTGTTGCCGCACCAGTTACAATAACGCAAAATACCGCGATTGCTGCGAAAAAGACCTTAGCACAGCACTAAGGCAAAATTATAAACGCTTGATATCTCGCCATATAGAGGATTATCAAGCCTTATACAACCGGGTAGAAATATCATTTGGTACGCACAAGAACGACCCCATCATTATACTGCCCGAGCGGTTGGCAAAGTGGGAGCAATCAGAAAATGATCCAGCTCTTTTCGCGCTGCTATTCCAATATGGGCGATACTTGATGATTGCGGGCTCACGACCCGACTCAATCCCTCTCAACCTTCAAGGGATATGGAATCCCCATTTGCATCCACCATGGAGCAGTAATTACACCACAAATATAAACACAGAAATGAACTACTGGCCTGCGGAAATTACTAATTTATCCGAATGTCATAAGCCTCTAATAGATTTTGTTGATAGGCTAAGGATAACAGGAGCAAAAACCGCGCGGGAGTATTACGGCGCGGGTGGGTTTACAGTTCACCATAATGCCGATATATGGGGTCAATCTACACCTGTTGGCGAGGATTGCGTAGGTGCAGCTGTTTATGCCTTTTGGCCAATGGCGGCAGGTTGGTTTTCCGCCCATGCGTTTGAACATTATCTGTTTAGCATGGATGAATACTTTTTAAGGCAAACCGCCTGGCCTATCATCCGAGACGCGGCTCGGTTTTACTTGGATGTTTTAGTGGAAGATGCTGACGGAACTTTGATTTTCGCGCCTTCCACATCCCCAGAAAATCACTTTATGCACGAAGGAAAACCATGCAGTGTAAGCAAAACGGCAACTATGACAACCGCAATTATTAAGGAAACCTTAGCCAACGCTGTGCATTGCTGCAATATACTGGGCGAGTCGTCTGTCATCAAGGAAAAACTCCTAAAAGCCTTGGGGCGTTTGCCGGATTATCAAATAGGCTCAAAAGGAGAGTTCTTGGAATGGAGCGAAGAACTCCCCGAACATGACCCATATCACCGTCATACATCACACCTATACCCATTGCATCCGGGTAGAGAAATAAAATGCGGCACGGCATTAGCAAATGCCTGTGCCCGCACCATAGAACTACGCGGTGGAGAGGGAACAGGCTGGGCACTGGCATGGCGGGTTAATCTATGGGCAAGGCTGCAAGAAGCGGAAAAGGCATTTGAATGCCTTAAAAAGCAATTGCGGCCAACGGTAGGCAGGCTGGGAGGCTGTTATCCCAATCTGTTTGGCGCACATCCACCCTTCCAGATTGACTCCAACTTTGGCGCATGTGCAGGTATCGCGGAAATGCTGCTGCAAAGCGATGCCGAGCCAAGCGCACCAAAAACCATTATGCTGCTGCCGGCCTTACCAAAAGCACTGGGAACAGGCTATGTAAAAGGCTTGCGGGCAAGAGGCGGGGTGACAGTGTCTATTTTCTTTGAAGATGGGGCATTAAAATCGTCGGAGCTTACTTTGGATGCCAATTTATCACCACAAGAATTTAGTATCCGTTATAAAGATCATGAACAAATTACTACACTATACCCCGGAAAGACTTGTGTGTTTGGAGTGGATTAACAATGACGGTATTTCCTACCGGCGCAAGTGCAATGTTCCCATTCGAAAAATTTTCTGATGTAACAATGTATCAGTTTGGGCATATGTACTGCGTGCCAGGGTATACATTTGGCCCTTTTGAATGGAATCATTATCTATTCCATTATATAATCGCGGGCAAAGGAGTTTTGTTTTCCACAGACAGTACTGGCAGGACACATAAGTATCCGCTAAAAGCCGGACAGGGATTTATGATTTGGCCAGGCCAAAGCAACACTTACCAAGCAGATGCAGATGAACCGTGGGAATACGCGTGGGTTGAGTTTGATGGATTGCTGGCGCAGGAATTGGTTGCGCAAGCAGGGCTTGATTACAATAATCCTATATATGACACCAGCAAAATAGATAATCAAGAAAAAATGGCGATTTCTATAATGGATATTGCTGCAAACGAGCATTTATCTCCACTGGTGCTAATGGGTAGAATGTACGCTTTTCTTGACTTGCTTGTTACATCATCGGCACGTCGCAATGTGGCTAATGCCGAAAGCCCCAGGCGTTATCACATACGCAAAGCTATTACTTATATAACCCATAATTATTGTAATGACATTACTGTCCAAGATATAGCAAATAACTGCAATGTTAACCGTAGTTACCTAAGCCGTATCTTTAAGCAAACGCTAAACTCTTCCCCTACTCAGTTTTTGATAGATTACAGGATAAAAAAAGCGTGCGAGCTGCTGGCAAATAGCGATCATAGTATCGGGGAAATTGGCGCATTGGTGGGATACCCTAATCAGTTAAACTTCTCTCGTGCATTTAAACGAGAGCTAGGAGTATCCCCCAATAGATGGAAATTTAGCAGATCATAGTTCGTATCACAAAAAGCCCATATGCATCTGATTGTTCGCATTGCGAAAGATCAGATGCACATGGGCTTTTTGCTATGTCACATTGGGATATAAATATCACATCATGATCATTTTTGGTTGTGTAAGGATATTTACGCTATCACACGTCTCCCTTATGATAATTACTGTAATGCATGAAGAATTTAAGGCAATTTTTGTTGAAAATTGCCCAAATTATCTAAGGAGGATGTGCAATGAAAAGGATTTTACTACTTGTGGCTCTGTTATTGGTCGCACTGATTGTGACAGTGGCCTGCAACAGTAACGGAGAAGAAGATGCACCAGCGGCTGAAGCTACACCCACCCCAGCTCCAGCACCTGACGAACAAACCCAAGACCCAGCAGACGAGGTAGAACCAGATGCACCAAGCGATTTTGATGGGCCATTTTACTTGGCACCCTTAGCAAACCCAATAACGTTGCGCCTTGGTGTTGGCATTGGCGACCCAGGACCAACTGTAAGGGCCGGACTTACCCCAGATATGGGTGCGCATAACCAATTTATCTATGAGCGCATTGGAGCCGAGCTTTACTACATGTGGGCACTACCTGCAGATCAGGCCGGTGAGAGATTTAACCTATCACTTGCAACAGGTGACATACCCGACATTATGACTCTTTCCCAAGTACAGTTTTTTGAGCTGGCAGAACATGGCCAACTGCGCTGCCTAAGAGACGCTTTTGAACGCTATGCTCGCCCAGAAATTAAAGAAATGTTTGCGGACTTGGACAATGTGCCACTAGATATAGCTACAGTCAACGGCGAACTACTGGCTATCCCGCACGTACTAGACCCCGCTCAAGGTTTGGGTCAACTATGGTACCGCGGCGACTGGGCAGACGCACTTGACTTCACAACCCCAACAACCATGGATGAACTAGAAACAATGATGCAAGCATTTGTTGACAATGAAATGGGCGGCCCTGGCACACGCGGTCTTGGACTGTATGCCAACCCTGTTTCTTGGGCACCTGATACACGTGCTATCTTGCATGGTTATGGCTCTTATGTAGGTGGTGCGGCTGGCAACTGGATACACGGCGATGGACAGCTTGTAAACGCGCTAATCCAGCCAGAAACTCAAAATGCACTCAACCGTCTTCGCAGCTGGTATGCCAGCGGGATAATCCATCCTGAGTTTGCTACATTTAACATCGACCAAGTACAAGCTGAGCTTGCTGCCGGTAGAGTTGGCGTTATCTCTGGCGAATGGTGGCTTGGCCACTGGGGCGGCGTTATCTCCAGTATGGAATACGACCCGAACGTAGAATGGCGCGTTACTAATATAGTACCAGCAGATGGTGCCGCAGGCCGCACTATCCGCGCAGCCGCAAATATCAGTAACTTCCGCGTGCTTAGTGCAGATGCTCCAGAAGGCGCAGAAGAAGCACTTATAAAAATGCTTAACTGGTTTTGGGAAATCTTCTTTGTTGCAGAGCCATTTGCATATATAGAAGACGACTTTATCCAAACCGGCGAACCTGGTGCGTTTGTTTGGAACTGGTGGCCAATCCTTATTTGGAACGCGTACGAACAACAAACCAACTTTGATATGGTAAACGCAGCTATCCAAGCAGGCAGCACCGATGGGCTAACATCCATCTTGCAAGTTGACCTTTTCAACTCATACCAAATGCTGTTTAACGACGCAACCTTTGACGATTGGTGGAGCACCGAGCGCGCATGGGGCGAGTGGTTTACTCGTGTGTCTCCTGACGGCGGTTGGGGTACCAATGTTGAAATAGTAAGGCGTGGCGCCTTTATAGAAAGTGCCTTTACAGGACCACCAACAGAAACACATCTTTCTCGCGGTTCTGTACTGCATGATATGTGGCTTGAGTTTTATGCGGGCTATGTGATGGGCAACCTGCCAGAAAGCGAGTGGGATGTTTTTGTTGCCAGCTGGCTTGCAACAGGTGGTGCCGACTGGACAGCAGAAATTAACGAGCAGTTTAACAGAATGCAATAGCAGTACTTGAAGTGAATGGAGGGCGCGGTTTGGATGTTTATTGTCTGAATCGCGCCCGCTTTTACCCTTTGTATGTGGAGGTGTATGTATGACTAAGCCAAGAATCCGCAAACACAAAAGCGGCCAGCTTAGAAGAGAAATTCCTTTTTATCTGATGCTTTTGCCAGCACTTGTTTTACTGATTATTTATTCCTACCTTCCGATGGCTGGTCTTGTTATGGCTTTTCAAAATTTTAGGCCAATACTTTCTTTCGCAAATTCGCCCTTTGTTGGGCTTGAAAATTTTCGTTTTATTATTGCTCTTCCTACTTTCCAGCGAGCATTTCGCAATACGGCCATTATCGCGTTCTGGCGGATTGTCACAGGTCTTTCTGTCCCACTGCTACTAGCTATACTTCTTAACGAAGTCCGTAGAAAATGGTTTGCGCGTGTTGTACAGACTACTATCTTTTTGCCGTTCTTTTTATCATGGGCGGTGCTAGGTGGGGTTGTGCGTGAGGTGTTTTCTCTTGGCGGGCCTGTTAACCAGGTCATTGCCTTGGTTGGTGGGGATCCTATCATGTTTATGGGCAACAACAACTGGTTTAGGGCAATCTTGGTAAGTACCCACACATGGCAAAGCATGGGTATTAACCTGATTATTTTCCTTGCGGCTATTACCAATATTGACGTAAGCCAGTATGAGGCCGCTGATATCGATGGCTGCAATAAGCTAAAACAGGTTTGGCATATTACACTACCTGGTATGCTGCCCATTATTATTTTGCTTTCTACCTTAGCAATCGGTCAGCTGCTAAACGCTGGGTTTGAGCAGGTAATGGTGCTATACAGCCCCATTGTTTACGAATCTGGCGATATTTTGGATACCCTTGTTTATAGAATGGGTATAGGCCAGCAGTTGTTTTCGCCTGCTGCAGCTATTGGGCTTTTTAGAGGGCTTCTATCACTTGTACTTGTGGGCATTGCGTATTGGTCTGCTTATAAATTTAGCGATTATCGCATCTTTTAGGGGGTCGCAAAATTGGAAACTACAAAAACCAGCAATAGGATAAAAACCAGTACTAGCCGCAAGATATTTACGTGGGGTAATACTGTCTTTTTGACTCTGGTAACTTTACTGTGTGTAAGCCCGATGCTTCATTTATTAGCCGTGTCATTGTCTACTAATGTGTATGTAATCGGTGGACAGGTTTCTTTTTGGCCGCGCGGCTTTACCACTGCCGCTTATGAACACTTGGCGGTACAGCCAGAGTTTTTTAGAGCTATTTGGATATCCATCCAGCGGGTGGCACTTGGTACCGCTATTAATATGATTTTGGTTGTGTTGGTGGCATATCCTCTTTCTAAGGAAGTAAAAGTGTTTAGGGCGCGGACAATATTTGCTTGGATTTTTGCTTTTACAATGTTCTTTGGCGGGGGGCTTATCCCTTTGTTTTTTGTGGTACATCATACTGGGATTATGGGTACTATATGGGCATTGGTACTGCCCGGCGCAATTAATGTATGGCACGCTGTTATGCTTCTTAACTTTTTTAGGGGTGTACCAAAGGAGCTTGAAGAGGCAGCACACATGGATGGTGCAAACCACATGATTACATTGGTAAAGGTATTTTTACCTCTGTCGCTACCGGCACTGGCTACTATTTTGTTATTTACCATGGTTGGGCACTGGAATGCCTGGTTTGATGGTATGATATTTATGCGTTCACCTGCTGACTTTCCGCTTTCTACTTATCTATCTATGCTGGTAATGCAAGCTGATGTTACTGCTCGCGTGATGCTTACACCGGAAGAAATAATGGCCTTGGCCGAAGTGGATGACAGGACAATACGCATTGCGCAGATATTTCTTGGGGCACTGCCTATAATGGCTGTATACCCATTTTTACAGCGGTATTTTGTAAAAGGCATAGTAGTGGGTAGTGTAAAAGGATAAGGGATGATGCATATGAAAAAACTGCCACCAATTATGGGATGGTCTACATGGAACCAGTTTAAGCAAGATATATCTGAGGGGATAGTATTGGGTGTGGCAAAGGCCATTAGAGATAATGGCCTTTTGGCTGCTGGTTATAATTATATAAACTTGGACGATTGCTGGCAGGCCAGCCAAAGAGATGAAAATATGCGGCTTGTTTTTGATATAGGCCGGTTTCCAAACAAAGAAGGTATTGCGGCAAAGCTAAATGAGATGGGATTTAAGGCCGGAATATATTCCTCCAGCGGAAGCCTCACATGTGAGGATATGCCAGGCAGCTTTGGATACGAAACTTTGGACGCTATGACTTTTGCCGCATGGGGGTTTGAATACTTGAAATACGACTACTGTCATGTTGTGGATTTACCAACAGATCCACACTACAAGGAGAGTAATTTTGCGACAGAAGTACCACCTATATTGTATGTAGGGATATCAACAGGTAGCAATGAACTTGTAATCCCCGCTCTTGATGGTGAGCTAGTATCTCCCGCAGTCATTAAAGATGATGCCATACATGGCTTAAACTGCCCAAGGGCATCTTGTACATTCACCTTTGATGTGCCAACAGCTGGGCAGTACCAGGTAGCAATAGGCTACATAAAAAAAGAGTCTCACCACAAAAAATTTCTTCTACTTTCCGTAAACGGTATGCCCGCTGCACAGGTGTGGTTTCCTACCACTAGTGGGTGGCATTCGCCTAGCCGCGTAATGGCTATGGTTGATTTGCAAGCAGGAAGAAACACCATAACACTCACAAACCCCATACGCGGCCAAAGAGATGATACATTACTACGCTATACACGTATGGGCGACGCATTAAAAAAGGCCGCTTTGCAGCATAAACGGCCTATTTTTTATGCTATTTGTGAGCATGGACGTACGCAGCCGTGGGAATGGGCTGGAGACTTTGCATCCTCGTGGCGGGTTTCTGGTGATATTTTTGCCAAGTGGGAAGGGGTGCTCAAGTGCTATGAAGCGGCGGCTGATTTATGGAGGTACCAGCAACCTGGATCATACAATGACCCCGATATGCTGGAAGTAGGTGTTGGCGATTTAACGCTGGAGCAAAGCCGCAGCCATTTTGTACTTTGGTGTATGCTTAGCGCGCCCCTTATATTGGGCTTGGATGTACGGCAAATTAACGCCGAAATCTTGCGGCTTATTACAAACCCAACTCTCATTGCCATCAATCAAGATAAGCTGCTTGTTCAAGCATCACGCACGGTATTGCAGCCGGGATTGGACTTGCTGCTAAAACCCCTGGAAGATGGCCGTTTTGCATTATGTTTATTCAACAAAACAGACATGCCCATAAATGATATAAGCATATGTCTTAGCGATATTACGCGGTACGATAATCGGATATGTATGCAGGCAAGCAGTGTCTTGTTGGCAAAAGACTTGCTTGACTCATCTGTGGATTGGTTTTTTATGGGAGAGTATATTAGTATAGCTAATCTTCAACCCTATTGTGTTTCGTTATTTGTGATAGGTGCATCCGCCTAAGGGAGTACGTGTGGCACCCTGCGCTTCCTAAAGATTTTGTATGCCATCATTCCTACAGCCACATTGCAAAGCCCCCCAGAATACATAATATTTGGGGGGCTTCATTATTTACATATGGGCGGTGGGGGACTCAAACCCTCGACTTCCACCACGTCAAGATGGCACTCTATCAACTGAGTTAACCGCCCGGGAGAGTGCATTTTAGCATCCGGGACATATTATGTAAAGGGTAACAGACGCAATAGGATTGTATAGGTGAGAATCACCAATGTTGACTAAGGCAATGTAAGGTGATAGCATTCGGCATGTGACCTTACAGATTGCCCATGTAACCTTTTGTGTTACCTAATCAAGGAGTTGATATCAATGACCAACAAACCTAAATCCATTCATGAGGCATACAAAATCTTTACGACAAACAAGCAGGTATCCGACGCAGAAATCCTAACCTTTTGCTATCCAGATGGGGTAGATGTGTACAATCCCACTGTTCCTTTTATATCTGATGGCAAAGAGGTAATGGCTTGCCGGGTGCAGGAACGCACTGGACGTGATTCTACAACGGTTTTCTTTGCAAAGTATGGCGATGTTTACAAACCCATTCCTGATGCGCCTATATTTCCACTGGAGGACCCTTTTGTAACTTATGTAGGCGGTGAAATTGTGTTGGGAGGCGTATATGTTACATGGGAAGAGACACGCGCTTTATCTTGGCAGACATTGTTTTATAAAGGGCCAAGCATCTATGAATTAAAGCACTTTGCCTCTGGCCCAGCTCACATGAAAGATATCCGACTTTTGGAGCTCCCTGATGGGCGCATAGCAGTATGCACCAGGCCTCAAGGCGCGAAGATGATAGAAGAATATGGCTGTATTGCCAAAATTGGCTTTACAGTAATCGACAGTTTGGACCATCTGACAGGGGATATAATAGAAAATGCCCCATATATCCAAGATGTATTTCCACCGGATGAGTGGGGTGGAGTTAATCAGCTCCATGCTCTGCCCTGTGGCAAAATCGGCGTTATCGGTCATATTTCACATAAAGAACATAAAAACGGAACAGACTATCTTCATTATTATAGCGTGGTTTTTGTTATTAATCCGGCAAATCTTTCTACTACCCCAGTAAAGGTAATCTGCTCTCGCGACTGTTTCCCAGGGATAGAAAGCCGGGAGCCTAGGCTTTACGATGTCACGTTTTGCGCGGGGATAATAGAAAACAATGATGGTTTTGCCCATATATACACAGGCCTAAGCGACTGCCAAATCGGAAGAGCGCGGATTCATAACCCATTCAAATATATAGCGAACGACTTTTGAAATCGTGATTGCGCGTCGGGCAAAATCGGCCAAAAACGCTAACTTCGCGTTTTGGCAGCCCTCCTTCAATCGCGTTTCTCAATGTCGTTTGCTATAGCGAACGACTTCAAAAGTCGTTGATATAATATTTGACAAACATGTTACAGGTTTTTATAATAACCAAGGTAACGCGTAAGGTTACAAGCATAATTGTGTAAACCCACATAGCCTTTGGAGGTGTATTATGAAAAAGAAGTTAATTTTTCTTGCCCTGGTGTTGTTTATATTTGCACTTGGCATAACGGCTTGCAGCAGAGATGACGATGATACCACCCCAGCCAGAGAAAATATGACCGAAGATGAAACGCGCCGTGCTGACCTTGAAGGGGAGCTTACAGTATGGGTACGGGGTTGGGATAATTGGGGACTTACCGGTGGTAGCCCTGACCAGCCATATTTTGAATACTTCAGGGAGCAATTCCCCAATGTAGTCATCAACGAGGTAATCAACCGTGACTGGGGCCCTTATTTACCCGCAGCAATTGCCGCAGGGGATGCACCTGACGCGTTTTTTTGGGAAGGGGAGCCTCCTAGGGTTTTTAGAAATATGGTGGATCAAGGCTTTGTAGCTCCACTGGACAGCTTTATAGACAGACATCCTGAGTTTAGAGATCAATTCCTTCCTGGGATGCTGGAAATGCATAGGTACAACGGAAATATCTACGGCCTTCCCATTGATGTAATGCCCAACGCCATTCTCTTAAATCTTGATGTTTTTGATCTTCGCAATGTCCCCCATCCAACTGTTGACTGGACAATCGATGAAATGGTAGAGCTTGCAGGCCGTCTGACCAATAAAGGCGACCCAACCAGTCCCACGGTAGGCGTTGTGCGCAATATCGTAGAACAGGACTACGTAAGGATGCTTAACTTCTTCCTTCAGGCTCACGGTGTTGCCGGTTATAGGACTGAAGGCGGAAATAGAGTCTCTAATATGGCAGAAGACCAAGGTGCCATTACGGCAATCCAACAATATATCGAAGTCCAGGGTAACAACTTCGCCAATACCTTCTCCCATGAAGAGCGTGTCGCACTTGGACTTAACACAGATATATGGAATATCGACTGGGCAGCCGGTGTGGGTGCTATGTTTGTTGGAGCAGGGCCATGGGGTATGTATATCAACCCAGACACTCGTGAACCTTTGTTTAGCCAAACCGTAATGCCTCCACCAATCGGTCCAGGTGGGCGCGGCAACTATGTTGCGATTATCGGAATGAGTATCTTTGCCGGAAGTGACAATCAAGAGCTTGCCTGGGAATACCTGATGGCAATGACCAGCCGTGATTTCCGTGAATCTGCATGGACCACCAATGATGCAGGGGAAAGGATATATCCACTGCGCTTTGATGAAACCAGCTACCGCTTTGGCTGGGGACTCCCCGCATTCTCAATCGACGAAAGCCGCTTGACCGGTCACTTCCGCGATTGGTACTTGGGCTTCCAAGCTGCAGCACTGCATCCCAATGTAACGGTTATGTACCCGCCTGTGTTACTCGAGGTAACCCGTGATGTTGAAAGCGGCACAAGACAGCTTGTGGATGCGCTACGGGAATATGATGACTTTATAAACGCTAATAATCTTTTAGTCGGCAGGTAATTTCATGTGAATAAAACACCCGCGGACTGATGTAGTCTGCGGGTGTTTGTATTTAAACTCGAAAGAGGTAACCCATGCCACAGGTATCTCTAAAAAAAATATATAAAACATACCCTAACGCAAAAAACGCTGCCCCGGCTGTCCAGGATTTTAACTTAGAAGTCCAAGACGGGGAATTTATTGTGCTTGTCGGTCCATCCGGCTGCGGCAAATCTACAACCCTGCGCATGATTGCCGGGCTTGAAAGCATAACACAGGGTGAAATCTATATAGACAGCAAATTGATAAATAATCTGCCCCCCAAGGACAGGGATATTGCCATGGTTTTTCAAAATTACGCTCTTTATCCTAATCTGACCAACTTTGAAAACATGGCCTTTGGCCTTCGACTGCGCAAGGTAGAAAAATATAAAATTAATGAATTGGTAGCCAGTAAAGCACGTGAATTGGAAATAGATAATCTGCTGGATCGGCAGCCAAAGGATGTCTCTGGTGGGCAAAGACAGAGAGTGGCCCTTGGCCGGGCAATTGTAAGGGAGCCCAAAGTCTTTTTGATGGATGAGCCCCTTTCCAACTTGGATGCAAAAATGCGTGTGCAGATGCGGGTAGAAATAATGAAGCTCCATCAGCGCTTAGGCGCAACCACGATTTATGTAACCCATGACCAAATAGAGGCGATGACTATGGGGCATCGCATTGTGATAATGAATGGGGGAATAGTGCAGCAGGTGGATACTCCAGATGAGATATATAATAACCCGGCCAACAGATTTATCGGTTCGTTTATAGGCTCGCCCCCGATGAACTTTATCTTTGGGCGACTTGTAGGGGAGAGTGGACAGATTTATTTTAGTAATTCACATATGTATCTGCCCTTCCCGAAGGAACGGGTCACTCCGAACATAGAAAAATATATAGACACAGATGTAGTAGGCGGGATAAGACCGGAAGCCCTGAGTCTAAGAACGGGCACCGAGCGGCAGAAAAATGAGTTTTATGCTGAGGTAGATGTAAGCGAACTGGTTGGTGCCGATAGATATGTGTATTTGAACATAAATCAGCGTAACCGGGAGAGTCTGGTGGCAAGAGTCCCGGCAAAAGAAAGATACGAGATAGGGTCGAGGGTAATCGGCCAGGCAGATATGGATTTCTTTCATTTGTTTGATGTAAACACCGAGCAACGGATACACTAATAATCGAAACTCAAAAGCTCGTCATCCCGCGCATGACGCGGGATTCCCTCATCCTTGCCTAAAGGTAAAGGGAGGGGATTCCGGGTCAAACCCGGAATGACAGGAAATTGGTAGAATGGAGGTATGCAGAATGAAACGATGGGCTTACAGCGTTGCATTTGCATTTACCTTCTTTTTTTGTGTGCTTTTTCCTGTAGCTGCCCATGCCGCCGAGATATACATTGAGGAGGCTGGATATTATAACATCCTGGTATGTTATGAATTTACCGAAAGCCGCTCCTCCGGTGCTACCGGCACTGTGTATGTTGACGGGGTGGTGCCCTTTGATGAGGCGCGGTATTTTGTGTTTCCTCAGAGAATTGTGTACGTGGATTTTCCTTTTTTACAGGATGCTCACGGCAATGACCGTATGCCCTACCGCACACAATTGCTGGAGCGGGACTCCGTTATCTTGCGTGATAGAGAGGGCCGGATGCTTGAGCCCCTTGTTTTCTTCCTGGAGGCGGGACTTCGGGAAATCCATATCGAAGCTGATGGCTATGTAGAAGTCCTGGGGATTGAGCTTTTGCCTTATGTAGGCTTGCCCACATATGAGGAATATCGCAGCTTGTTTCCAGTAGCATCCATAGGGCAGAATTTGATTACTATCGAAGCCGAAGGAATAACCTATAAATCCGGCATGAATATCGTCCCATCGGCGATGTCTGGGGCTGGGATTACCCCACAGGAACCGGGAGTGCGCCGTCTTAATGTAGTGGGCCTCACTTCCTTTGATGGTGCTGGGGACTTTGCCGAATGGTATTTTACTGTGGAGGAGAGCGGGTTTTATTATCTAACTTTCCGGTACCAACAGCGGGAAAATGTAAATTTAAATTCCTATCGTAGGATTTATATTAATGGGGAAGTCCCTTTTTGCGACTTCCAGGCTGTGGCATTTCCCTTTACAACCAGATGGCGCAATTTGACTTTGGATGATTATCCGGTGTTTCTCTCCGCTGGAGAAAACAGCATACGCCTTGCGGTTACATTGGCACCATATACCGTAGTCAGTGACGCCCTATTTGAGGCGGTAGGCCGGGTACGGCAACTGGACATGGATCTAAGGGCAATCATCGGCAACGAGGTCGACCCTTTCAGGATTTGGAATTTGGAGAGCTATATCCCGGATATCGCCGTAAGACTTGATGCCTATGCCGATGCCTTCGAAGATATTATGTATGAGTTATCCGCCATTACCGGCTTTGGTGCTGGGGAATACCGGGCCTTGCAGGCGGCGGTACGGGATTTGCGTCGTTTTGCGCAGCGGCCTGATACGCTAGCTAGGACGGTCCACTCTTTGAGCCAGGTTGTAGGATCCCTTACGGACTGGCTTATTGCTCTTGAGCGTCAGCCAATTGTGTTGGATAAATTCTTTGTCCATACAGCCTGTGCCGATATTCCATCGGCTGTGCCTAATATTTTTCTCAGATTTTGGAATGCGATACGCAACTTTTTTGCTTCCTTTGCCAATGTAGCAACCTTGAGTGCCCCTGACGGAGATGTGGAGGGCATACAGGTATGGGTCCGCCGCAGCAGAGACTATGTTGACCTGATGCAAAGGATGAGCGATGATTTTTTCACACAGGAAACGGGGATTCCCGTAAGATTGAGCTTTATCCCGGATACCACGGTACTGATTTTGGCCAACGCCGCAGGTACCTTGCCTGAGCTTGCCGGGGGGATGGATTGGTTTGTACCTTTTGAATATGCAATCCGGGGTGCCCTTAGGGATCTTTCGGATTTTCCGGGTTTTGATGAGCTTGTTGCACCTATAAGCCAGGGTGCCCTTGTGCCTTATCGTTATAATAACGGGATTTTTGCACTGCCGGAGGAAGTTATTTTCAATGTGATGTTCTATCGTACAGATATATTGGAGGCCTTTGGCCTTGAATCGCCGGATACCTGGGATGATGTGTTGAATGTTGTCCCGGTGTTGAGTCAGCGAGGTTCAACTTTCTTTTTTCCATATGGAGATTTTGTAACATTTTTCTCCCAGCGAGGGGTGCCGATTTACACCCCGGATGGGTTATCTCTTGCCTGTGATTCTGAAGATGGCTTTGCGGCCTTCCGTTTCTGGACTGATCTTTATGTCAAGCACGGTTTGCCTGCCAGAATGGAAAGCTTTTATCAGCATTTTAGGATTGGCACAGCCCCCATTGGGGTTGCAGGCATAAATGAATATGTACGCTTCTTACTTACAGCCCCGGATATTGCCGGGCAGTGGAATGTTGCGCCTATCCCAGGTACTATCGAAGATGGGTTTATCAACCGCTCACAAGCTGGTAACCAAAACGGCATGATGATGTTTAACACAACTCCCGAAAGAGAAGACCGGGCTTGGGAATTTATGCAGTGGTGGCTGTCTACACCCACCCAGATTCGTTTTGCCCAGAATCTGGAGCAGTTCTACGGCCCTGAGTTTAGGTGGTACACAGCCAACTTTGATGTGCTGGCCCAGCTTGATTGGCGGCCGGAAACTATGGCGGTTTTTCAGGAGCAATTGCGCTGGTACAATCCACTGCCTTTGGTGCCAGGGGGCTATATGACCAGCCGCGAGATTTGGAATGCCTGGACCCGGACTGTAATACGTCAGGAGCATTATCGGGAATCGTTGGAGATTGCATTTCGTGATATCCGTAATGAATTGGAGCGCAAGCAATTAGAGTTTAGTCTGGTAGACCAAAACGGAAATGTGCTTCGTACTTTGGAAATATTGACCCATGACCCAGCGGAATATTTCAGAGGGAGGGTCAATGATGATTAGAATTGCCCGTCGGCCCAAAGGAGACAAATACAGGCCTACCCTAGCTCAAACCTGGGCCGAAATGCGCAAAAACAAACTTGCATATCTTTTTATCGCGCCCTTTATGGTCTGCTTTGTGATTTTTATTGTGCTGCCGGTGCTTTCTGCCACAGTGCTGTCCTTTACTCAATTTGACTCCATATCCCGGCCTCAGTTTATTGGGCTCAGGAATTTCATGGATATCCTTACCCGGGATTTGCTTCTTATGACCCATGTAATTCCCAATACATTTATTTTTGCTGTGGCTGTTGGGCCGATAGGTTATGCACTTCAGTTTATTCTGGCATGGCTTATAAATAATGTACCCAAGCGGCTTAAAGTTATTTTTACAATGGCAATTTACTTGCCCTCTATAGCGGGGGGAGTGCTTATATCCGTTGTGTTTACTGTCTTTTTCTCAGGGGACAGGCTTGGCCATTTGAATCGGTTTTTATTAAATCTGGGGATGATTGTTGAGCCTATTGCCTGGACTACGGATAGGGATTATTTGCTGTTGGTTATGATAATCGTGACCATATGGGGGAGCATGGGCGTTGGGTTTTTATCTTTGTTTGCCGGGATGCAAAATGTTGATGAGCAGCTTTATGAAGCCGGGCGAATAGATGGTATCAGGAACGCATTTCAGGAGCTTATCCATATTACGATTCCTCAGATGAAGCCCCAGATGTTGTTTTCGGCGGTAATGTCTATTGTGGGTGCGCTTAGGGCCGGGCAGATAGGGGTGCAGTTGTCCGGGCAGAATCCCACACCGGAATATGCCGGACAGTTATGGCAGAATCATATTGAGGATTTTGGGTTTCAAAGGTTTGAGCTGGGGTATGCTACGGCACTTTCCTTTGTTTTGTTGCTGTTTACCTATGCCATCACCAAGCTGTGCTTTAAGTTTTTGGGAACCAAAGATGACGAGTAAATCCGGTTTTGATGATTTGGTGTAAAGCGGTCGTTGATATTTTGTGCGATTTTGCAATATTTCTTCGATATATTGGTGTATAGTCTGTTTTTTGTTGTGATGATGTTTTGTTGTTTTTGACGCAACCGGAAAAATAACATGGGGCTGGTCGCAAGCTACGCTTACTGCTTGCCCATGCAACATATAGCGAAGGACTTTCGAAATCGTGATTGCACGTCGGGCAAAATCAGCCAAAAACGCCAAGTTCGCGTTTTTAGCAGCCCTCCTTCAATCACGTTTCTCAATGTCGTTCGCTATAGGAGGTGATATAAATGCGGCTATTGAAGGTAATTTCTCTTAGAACCTGGCTTACTATCCTGCTACTAGCAGGCATTGCGACTGTATTTATGTTGCCTGTAATTTTTATTATCTCCACTGCCTTTAAGCCCATGTCGGAATTGTTTTTATATCCCCCACGGTTTCTGGTGCAAAATCCCACCATGCAAAACTTCTCCGACTTTATGCAGGCGGCGGAGGCGGCTATTGTTCCTTTCTCTCGGTTTTTGTTTAACAGCGTTGTGGTAACAGGGCTCAGTGTTGTCATAGCCCTCATTTTCAGCTCCACCTGCGCCTATGCCTTTTCCAAAATGAACTTTCCCGGCAAAAACTGGCTTTTTTCTATGGTTATTATATCTTTAATGTTTGCACCGGAGGCTGTGGTTATTACACGTTTTTTGATTGTGTCCCAGCTTGGGATAATCAACACATATTTTGGGCACATTTTGCCTCAGGTAGCGGTGCCAGTCGGGGTTTTTCTTATGAAGCAGTTTATGGATCAGATACCGGTTTCACTTTCGGAAGCGGCCCGTATTGAGGGGGCTGGGGATTTTCAGATATATTGGCGGATTATTTTGCCTAATGTTATGCCTGCTGTAGGTACTGTTATGATTATTGTTTTCCAAGGGGTGTGGATGGATACCTCCAGCTCGGTGCTGTTTATGACTGACGAAGCAATGAGGACTTTGCCGTACTTCGTCAGTACCTTGACGGATGTGTCTGTGGCTGGAGTTGCACGCCAGGGAGCCGCTGCTGCGGCTGGGCTTATTATGTTTTTGCCCAACTTTTTGATTTTTGCGGTGATGCAGAAGTCTATGATTGAAACCATGGTTAATTCCGGGATTAAGTAGGTATTATATGCGAAAAATGATTGGGATTCTCTTTTTTCTTATATTCGCCGGGGGTGTTACGGTATCTGCCGAGCCGCCCTATCCTTCCTTTTCTTTTACCGAAGGGCGGGAGCCTATTTTCATGCAAACCGTATACCAGCCTGTGGGGATGCTTGGGCAAAACTTGCATTGCTCCGAGACCGGGGAGCGCGTGCTTGGACTTAACAACCCTACCGGAATTTATATAGACCGTGAAAACAGAATTTTTGTCGCAGACCGGGACAATCATCGTGTAGTTCAGATTGATATTGGCGGTGCCCTGATTCAAGAAATCGGAGTTGATGACTTGCGGCTTCCCGAGGGAGTATATGTAGCCGATAACGGGGATATCTGGGTAGCGGATACAGGCCATAACCGAGTTGTACGTTTTTCCTCGGATGGGAATTACTTGCATAGCATTACCCAACCAGATGATATCCGGCTACAGCATACCTTATTTATCCCCATAGATATATCAATGGACTTGCGAGGCACCCTATTTATACTGCTGCGGGGCAGCAATGAAGGAATTATGATGATGAGCCAGGAAGGGGAGTTTCTTGGCTTTTTTGGCAGGAATCGTACCCCTCTTACCTTAGTGGAGCGGTTACTTCGTTTCATATATACAGAGGAACAAATCCGCACAAATCTTAATCGGATTGCCCCTTCCCCTACGGCTATGGCAATCGGTCATGAGGGCTTTATCTATACTGCCACCCAAGCCACAGACAGCGGGCAGATTAAACAGCTTAATGTCAACTCCGAGGATTTATTCCTGGACGAAGATTTTCAAATAAACAGCCCATGGTTTAATCCAATCGCCTTTACTGCCATTACTGTAACCCCTAGCGGTATGATTTACGTTACAGACCGGGCCAATGGTATGGTCTTAGTACACAACAATAGGGGCGAGCTACTGGTGGGCTTTGGCCAGTCCCTTTTTGGGGGGAATTTTAGGGTTGGAGTATTCGGTGACCCAGTTGGGATTGCTGTGGACTCTGATTATCAGGTATTTGTGCTGGACCGGGTGTATAACAGCATCCATGTGTTTTCCCCGTCGTATTTTATGCTTAACTTGCTGGCCGGTGTGGAGCGGCAATTGGAAGGTCGTCATCTGGACGCCCGGGATAATTGGGAAGAGGTGTTACAGCATAATGCCTTTGTCAGGACTGCTCACGCCGGGATGGGGCTAATATATTACCGGGAAGGCGATTTTGTTACCGCCATGGGGTACATGCGAAACGCCATGGATCAGGAGCTGTATTCTCAAGCAAGATGGCAGCAGCGCATTGTTGTTACAAGGCGGTATTTCCCCATAGTGGCTGGTGTAGGAGTGGGGCTGTTTGTGCTGTGGCTGGTCTGGGCCAAGGTCTTGAGGTTGAAATTAAGCTTTGTTCCAAAAGGACAAAACCGGTGGCTACGAGACTTTGTCCATGCAATGAAGATAATGCGTCATCCTTCGGATACCATATATGCCGTGACTTACGGCAGACGTGGCAGTATTGCCAAGGCCCTGGTTTGGTTGCTGCTTTATTTGCTAACGGCTATCGTGGCTATGGGCCTTACCAGCTTTTCATTTAATGCGGCGGGCTTACAGGGTTTTAATCTTATATTTTTCCTAGTTACTAATTTGCTACCTGTGCTGGTGTGGGTGCTTGCGGGGTATCTTGTGGGTACCATTACCAAGGGACAAGGGAAGCTATCCCATATTTTTATCAGTACGGTTTATGCTCTTATGCCCTTTATTTTGCTACGCATTCCAATCGCGGTTCTTTCACTGGCTCTTACCCGTGCCGAACTTGGGATTTACTATTTCTTTGTGGGGATAATGTGGGCCTGGGTATTTATTTTGCAATTGATGGCGATAAAGGAAGCCCAGGGGTATTTTCTTGGGGAGACCATAAAAAATACCGTGTGGATGCTCTTTGTATCCGCAATGGTTGTGGTGTTTGGCGTGGCAATATATGGAATCGGGATGCAGGCATGGTCATTTATGGATGGATTTGTAAGGGAGCTGATTAATCTTGTCTAAATTGAAGAAAACAGCCCTTACATTACTGGGGCTTGTGGTGGTTATGGGGTTGATTATTGGGCTTAGGGCCTTCAATGCTCGGCGAGGGCTGCCATATTTACCCTCAATCCCGGTGGATATTCTAATTGAGAATGATAGCTTGAGGCCTCTTACGGGCCAGGGCCTTGAGAAATTAACGGAAAACGATAATTTCATCCTTTGGCTTAACTTTGACTGCGGGAATATTGAATTGTATCACCGTCAAGCCGGATATACTTGGCGTAGCGCACCAAGTGAAAGAGAAATGGCCCTAGAGGATAGTAATGAATTATGGATGGGGAATTTACAATCCCCGGTGGTATTTACCTTTGCGGATAATTTGTATTCCATGATTCCTCGCCTTGGGAATGTGCATAATCAGAATACTTGGATGCAGATTTTTGAACTGCCTTGCGGCGGAACGAGGGTGCATTATATTTTTGGTGCAACAGGGATTGAGATTGGGTTCGATTTGCGACTGACAGAATTTGGACTTACGGTGGATGTTCCGCCTAACTTAGTGACAGACAATGATATTGGCCCCTTTCTTACGGAGTTTATCATTTTCCCCTTCTTGGGAGCTACCCGTAGCGATGCGGGGGATACTGGTTATTTATTTCTACCTGATGGGCCGGGTGCTTTGGTGCACTTTGATATGAGCCGCCAGTTTAATCATTCCTTTGTGGAGCCTGTATATGGACATGATTTGGCATATATAACAGATGTTAACACCGGTGGGCTTAACCAGCTATTGGGGCCTATGGTTCATTTCCCTGTATATGGAGTCCACCGGAATGACCATTCCTTGATGGGGATAATAAATCGTGGGGAGAGTCTTGCGGACATTATCGGAAACCCGGCCTATGTACAGACGGGTTTTAACTCTGCCCATGCTCGGTTTAGCTATCGCAGGTCATTTAGAGTTATTACCAATGCCCAAACAGGGGAAGGATTTTTCCGTTTTACCGAGGCTACCTTTAATGAGTATCGAAGCCTGCATTTTCATTTTCTTACTGGGGAAGATGCGGGTTGGATGGGGATGGCCCAGGCTTATCGGAGGCATCTTGTGGAGAAATATGGGCTTGCGCGGCTCCCCCAAGAGGAGCTGCCATTTACTGTGTCGATTATTGGCGGCGATATGACCCAGGGGACTCTAGGTAACCAATTTGTGTCTGCTACAACCTTTGACCAGGCGGCGGATATGCTGGACTTTTTCCATGACCAAAATATTGGCAATGTGAATGTCATATTATATGGCTGGCAGCGCAGAGGCAACAGTGTACAAAGTCCAAATAAATACCCGGCGGCGAGGCAGCTTGGGGGGAATTCTGGGCTTAGGCGGCTGATTTCTCATGGGGAGGGCCTTGGGCATAATATTATTTTGGCAGATAATTTTTCTACCATTACCCAGGCTGGACGGGGGATACGGCTAAGGCGTGATACGGTGCATAATGCGCAGGGATTTACATTGTTTGGGGGTTGGCATTTAAGTGCCACGGCAAGCCAAGGGATGTTTGACCGGGATTGGCCGCGCCTTGAAGTCTTGGGTGCTCATGGTGTTGTGCCATTGGGTTTTGGCGGATTCCTCCTTACGGACTTTAATGCCAATGCTCCTTTAGGCCGTACCGGGAATATGTATGCTGCCCAGGAAATGGCTACACAGATGCAAGAGCAGGCAGGGCTGATATACTTCTCTTGGCCCCAGGCCTTTCTTGTTGGGCCTGAGGTGCGGTTTCTTAACATGCCTCTGGAAGGTACCTATAGGATTATGCTAGATGAAACTGTCCCCTTTTATCATATGGCCCTTCACGGCTATGTGCAGTATTATGCTCCTCAATTTACTCGTATGAGTGAGCCCCGCCGGGATATGCTTAGGGCCTTGGCATGGGGGGCACTGCCTAACTTTGAGCTGACTTATGTTGCCAGTGAGGATTTGTGGGGACTTATGAATACCCATATTTACAGCACTCAGTTTGCCCGGCGGAGGTATGAGTTTGTTGATGAGCATAATCGGTTTGCGGACGCGTTTTATTTGATTTCTGGGAGGGTTATCACGGATTATGAAGAGGTTGGGGATTTAATTCGGGTTGTATTTGAGGATATTGTGATTTATGTAAATTTGGGGACGGAGTCCGCTGAGTTTAATGGCGTTGGGATTCCCGGTTTGGACTTTGTGGTTGTGGAGGGCTGATATGAAAATCGAAACCAGAAACAAGCTCACAGGCTTTTCCTTTATCGCCCTTTGGCTGATTGGGTTTTTATTGTTTTGGGCGTTTCCCCTTATTTTCAGCTTTGTCATGAGCCTTAATCATATCACTATCCAGACCGACAGGCTGCTATTTGAGTTTGTGGGTTTTCATCAGTATCACAGGGCATTGTTTATGGATGCGGAGATCCCCAATGTATCTTTTCTTTTTATTGCTCAATCCTTGATTATCGTGCCGGTAATCGTGGTGTTTGCACTTATTATGGCTCTTATGCTTAATACAAAATTCCCTGGACGAGGGGTTTTTAGGGCTATTTTCTTTCTGCCTGTAGTGCTTACCAGCGGTAATCTTATCAACGAGCTTACTAACCAGGAGCAGGGGACGCTGAGTTTTTTGCAGAGTACTACGGTGACTAACCTGGTAATGACCTTGCCTGCTACCTGGGCTTTGGCGGTTACCAATGTGCTTAACAGCTTTTTGATGGTGCTTTGGTATTCCGGTGTACAGATGCTTATTCTTATTGCTGGGATGCAGAGTATTAATCCCAGTGTATACGAAGCTGCCAAAATTGACGGTGCCAATGATTGGGCCAGCCTGTGGCTCATTACCTTGCCGGGGATTACGCCGTTTATTTTTATTTCCGTTGTTTATACGATTGTAGATCAGTTCACGGCACCCTTTAATCCTATATTGGAGGTTATCCTGCATCATTTTATGGAGCCTGCTACGGGGTATGGGTATGCTACGGCAATTGCATGGCTGTACTTTTTGCTGATTCTTATAATTTTGGGGTTTGTAACTTTGATTTTCAGAAAACCGCTAGGTCTTAAGAAATAATCCTCAACCCCGTCATCCTGGGCCTCGACGCGGGATGACAGGCATTGTATGCTTTAAGGAGTGCCATATGTCTAAACATAAATTATTAGATATCGCAAAACTGGTCATCATACTCTTTCTGCTGGTGATATTTGCGTTGCTATACCTACAACCCATACTATTTATGGTAAGCCTCAGCTTCAAGAGTCTTTCGGATATTGTGGACCCCAGTACCCGCTGGATTCCCAACAATCCCACTTTTATGAATATCGAATTTGCCCTTGGCCAGATGCGGATTTTGCCTATGATGCTGCCGGGGCGGGGGCTTTGGGACAATCTTGTGACCTCCACGCTATTTGTATCCGTGCTTACGGCAATCCCCTCTGCCTTGGTACAGCTCTTTACCTGTGCCATTGCAGGGTATGCCTTTGGGCGTTGTGAGTTCCCTTTGAAGAGGACGCTTCTTGTACTCCTTGCCCTTACCTATGTAGTGCCGCCTCAGACTATTTTTATTCCACTTGCCTGGCTTAATAATCAAATGGGTTTTTTGAATAATCCAATGGCATTTGTTGCTCCGGCACTATTTGGTCACGGCTTAAACGGCGGGCTGTTTGTAATAATTTATATGCAGTTTTTCCGTAAGATTCCCAAAGAGCTTGAGGAGGCCGCGCTTATAGATGGTGCCAGCCCGTACAGCGTTTTCTTGAAAATAATCTTCCCTCTTGCCAAGCCTGCAATGGTTGTGGTATTTCTGTTCTCTCTGGTGTGGCATTGGAATGAGACCTTTCTTACGGGGATTTTTTACACCCGTATTGCAACTCTTGCCACCCAGATTACCCAGGTCAATATCCTGCCTCAAGAGCTGGTCCAGACTCTAATGCCTGCAATTATGGCCTCGGGGCTGCTGTTTATCACCCCGATTTTAATTGTATATCTGTTTGCGCAACGGTTTTTCACGGAAAGTATAGAACGGACAGGAGTTGTGGAGTAACCATGTATACTTATAAATCAATCAAGAAAATGCCCCTGCCTACACGGCAGGTACCTGACTATGAAGCCCTGACAGAGGACTTCAATACACATGTCTATAATCAAGCCAACGGGATAAGATACATAGACACCGATGGCAACACATACTTCACAGCCTACTCCGAAGGTAAGGGCAATGAAATGGTAACCTGGGGGATACTTGCGGTGAGCCAAGAAGAACCATGGCCTGGGATGGCAAAGACCTTCGAAAATTACTTTCACCCAAAGCATAAAATCTACATGAATACCCCTGGCAGCACCAAAACGGAGTACTGGTACTTGCTATATGTAAATACCCTGGCCGGTGTAGTGTATCGCTGTGTTTTTCCAGATTGCAAAAATGCTTACACAAGGATGCTGGAATCGGCGGAGTCTTTGCAAAGGATGGCTGTATGCATCGGCTATGACTTCAATGACCAAGGTTATGACTTTACTCTGGGCAAAGCCTGGACCAATAAAGATATCTACCGCCAGCCTGACACAATAGGCGGCTACGCATATAATATGCTTTTCGCGGGTCTACACGGCAAAAGAGATGATTTTATTGCCGAGGCGGTAAAAGGGATAAAATTATACGAGTCCTTTGAAAACAATCCCTGGTACGAAATCCCCAACGGCGGAACAGCCGTACTTGCAGCGGCTTGGCTAAAGTCAAAAGGTCATGATATAAACCTGGAAAAAATACTGGGATATGTATTGGATACAGAAGAAGGGCCGTTGCAAACCGGCCATTGGAACGGCGAGTCAGTAGACGGCTTGATGATGGGCTGGCGGGGGGATGATAGGGCCTATGCGATAGCCTCTGCATATAGCATGGAAACCCTAATGCCGTTACCATTTTTGCTGCCTGCCGTAAAATATGTACCGGAAATGGCAAAGTCCATTACAAAGTATGCCCTCAACGCAGTAGCGAATTTTGACCTATTCTATGGGCGGGGCCTTTACGAAACCAGGCCGGATTTATCCTCCGCAGTGCCGTATGAGAAGTTGGAAAGGGAACGAGACGGTCACTCACCGGCAGCATGTGGGGATTTTATGGGACATCGGTCAGTATATGGCGGGGGGTATTTGTCTTGGACTAACGCAATTATGCGGCCCACCGGTTGCGAGCATATGCCTGCTTGGGATATCTCCATTACGGATTGGTTGGATACAGAGGCTCAAGCCCCAACATTTTTATTATACAATCATGAAAACGTCACCCGAACCGGCTCCTTCACCCCAAGCCCCTGGTGGTATAAAAAACGCCCGGATTTGACTCCAGGTGAAGAAATAGAAGTATCTGTTTCTCCAAACTCCATGAAGATTATAACTCTTTAACAGACTCTCGCTCGATCAAAGAAGCATCCACATAATAGCGATTATGGTATCTTTTCTTTTGGATGATTTTTTCCATTAAATAATATGCTGTTTTCGCTATTTCATTTTTGTTTATGTCCATACTTGAGATGCCTGAGGCTTGGCTTAGCTCCGTATTATCGAAGCTTATTATTGATACATCACCGGGAATGGTTTTCCCTAATTTTTTTAGGCTGTTTATAAGAAAATATGCCGCCATATCGCAGTGACATACAAAGGCGGTGGGTAAAACCTTGGGGAAGGGTATATCTATTTCATATAAGCCGGTTTTTGGGTCGTTGTTGGGGATTATCCATTCCTCACACAGAGCCAGGCCATTGTTTTGCAATGCCTTGAGATAGCCAAAATAGCGGTCATTTATACTAGAGGTTTGGTTGATATTACCTACGAAGCCTATTTCCTTATGGCCTTTGGTTATCAAATGAGTAGTGGCATGGTAGCCAAGATAAAAATTATCTATTAGCACAAATGCCGCTATAAGATGAGTTTTGTAGAAATCAATGGCTACTAGTGGGATATTGGTGGTGTGTAACATATTAATATAGGTATCTGACAGCTCTCCTGCCATAAAGATACCATCAAAACCATCATAAAGAGAAGCCTCATCGGCTGCCTCTTCCCTTTGGAGGTTAAGCACCATTGGAGTCAGGTTGTCGCCGTTTCTTATAAATAAATTATTTAGGTGATAAAAAATCTCGTTGTAGAACTTGTCGGTTTCGAGAAAAAACCGTTTTGGCACCACCAAAGCAAAGGACTTTTTTTCCCCTGTGGGACGTTGGATGGCATAGCCCATTTCGTCTGCGACTTGAAGAACCCGGCGGCGCAGCTTTTCGCTTACCCCTGGTTTATCGTTTATTGCCTTAGACACAGATACCTTGGTTATGCCAAGTCTGTCGGCTATATCTTGCATAGAGGTGCGGGGCTTTGGTTTACTCATGGCTTACAGTGGGGTGACTATGCTGCCAAAGCCTTGGAAGGGGTAGTTAATGACGGCGCGGCCGGTTTGGGTGTCGCCTAAGCCGCTGTATAAATCGAATCTTCCGTCGATGCGCATCACTATCCCGGATGTAAATACGCAATCTGCAAGATTGGGCTTCTTGGCGGGGCCGGGAGGGTAGCTTGCCCGGGTTGCGATTATTTTTTCATCTAAAATCTGATGAGTTTTTGGATCAAATACAAAAGAGACATTTACATAGACATCCAGTTCAACCATGTCATCGGATTTATAGGATTTATGGCCGATTATACCGAGTAGGCCCGTATCCAGGAGGTAGCATTGATTACAGCCGCCCCATTCCCCCGAGGCGAACATGGAATCTATTTTTTTTGCCTTAGAAATTATATCTGCATCTAGCTCAAGGATATTGTCAATTATAGTGAATCCAACAATAGAGCCGGAGCCGTACTCTTTCTCAACCTCCGGGCCACGAGGTCGGGAGAATACCCCAATGCCATTTTCCAATTGTACCAGCCTAATATCCTTCATATTATCCGGACCTGTGGTGAAATAGTACATATTCTCAATATCTTTTCCCTTATAAAAATAGGCATACAAGCTGTCCATTTCCCCACGGGAATAGCGTACATGGGTGCCACCAAGGATTAACTCGCCGCATATTACACTTACATATGGATCCTCCAGTTGGTAAATCATGCTGTCTTTTACCAAGGAAAAAACATCAGGTTCTACCTCCACAAACAAACGGACCCAGGATCGGGCCCAATCCTCTCGATGTTCTACTCTGCCATATATATATCTTTTACCCTGCCACTCAAAAGGGATGGAGCAGTTATACACATCAAACCCGTTAACTCCTTTGAAGTTTACAATTGCACTGTCAGTCACAGGGTTGTTTTTATCAAAAATAGCCTTTTTATCAGCAAAAGTCATCTCAAGATTACTCCTTTAGAGGTCTTATTTGTAACCTTTATACCATAACAATGCGGGATTTGTAAAGTTACAATGGTCTTATGGGTGGTCTCGCCCTGCACGTGCTATAGACATGACAATAATCCTCTGGCATACTGCCACGTCAGGAGGAATTGCATGAATCATTTCTTGTTTAGCATCAACGCCGTTGCGCCGCTGTTTGCGGTGCTTTTTTTGGGCTATATCCTTAAGAAAACCGGGTTTCTCTCAGATGGTTTTGTTGCTACGGGCAACAAGGTCGTTTTCTATGTGGCTCTGCCTGCCAGTTTATTTATGAGCGTATACACCGTGGATGTGGGAGAATTGCTGGATTTGCGATTTGCCGCTTTTGCCGTTGGGGTGTCTCTTGTAGGCTTTATTGGAATATGGGCTATATCCGCCTTTTTTATTAAGGATAAGCCGGCACTTGGTGCATTTGCTCAAGGGGCTTTTAGGGGAAACTTTGCATTTTTGGGTATGCCTTTGCTGATTAATCTTGCAGGGGAAGTAGGGGAGGCTCGTGCCGCTTTGATAATGGCCTTTGTACTCCCTGTGTATAATGTATGTACGGTTTTGATTCTCGCGGCTACCTCAGGCAATGGCAAAAAGGTAGAGTTGAAATCCATCCTTCGTACCATTGCTACCAATCCCTTTATTATTGCCATTCTTCTAGCCTTTGGCATTCAACTTCTTAACATAGAAATACCTTTTGCCGTTGCGCGGACAATAGGCTACCCCGCCAATATGGCGACAGCATTGGCTCTTATTTGCCTTGGTGCGGGTATGAGCTTCCAGGGTTTTGACTCTAAGTTTAAGTATGCTCTTATTGCCAGTTTGGTGAAGGTTATAGTGTTGCCGATAATCTTTGTGGCGGCTGGGTATATGATGGGCTTTAGGGGTCATGATATTGCCGCGATATTGATATTGGGAGGGATTCCATCGGCTATTGCAGGCTATGCCATGGTGGTGCAAATGGGAGGAGACAGATATATTGCCGGGACAATAGTTGTTATCTCGACCTTCCTCTCGGCGTTTACCCTTACAGCGTTTATCTACATGTTGCGTGTATTTGGGTTTATGTAACAATCAAATGTGCGCGAAACGCAATATGTGTTACCTGCAGTCTGTGATATAATCACTCTATATTTATGTCCATCAATACGAAAGTAGGAGTGCGCATGGGCGGCGAAGCAGCCCCTTGCTCGAGAAACTTTTGCACCTGGATGGTGGCGAAATTGCCCACAATGGGCTATTAAGGAGGAAGAAATGAAGAAAATAGTAACAATTGCTTTACTAGTACTTGCATTGGGACTTTTTGCCGCTTGTGGCTTGCTGGGTTCTGACGACGATGTTGCGGTTATCGCCGATGATGAGCAAGCCGATGACCAGCAGGAAGATACTCCAGAGGCCGAAGAAGAAACAGCACCCCGTGGTGAGGAGTGGCAGGGTGGCATCGTCCGCGGTTTCTGGGAAGATAATACTTACATCAACGAGTACTTAAATCTGCGCTTTGTCGCACCTCATGATTGGGTGGTGGCAACGGAGGAAGAAATGGCTCAGATTATGGGCGTAGGTGCTGATATTCTTGGGCGTGACTTAGATGAAAATTTTTGGGATGCTGTAGCTGATTCTGCATTAGTAGACATGATGGTATCGGAACCTTTTGGGAGTGTCAGCGTACAGATAATTGTGGAACGGCTGATATTCCCTATGACCCGTCTTTCTACGGAAGATTATGTGCAGCGCCTGGCATCAGAGTTTGAATCAGACTTTGGAGAAGATGCTCAAGTCCATGTCGTGCCAGGCACTACAAGAATAGGCGACTATGATTGGTACAGTGTGAGGGTTCAAATAGAAATGTTTGACGTAACGGTTGCTCTCACATACTTCATAAATGTGCTGGACGGCTATGCGAGAGCGATAATGGTAACCTACGGTATGGCGGAGGGTGTACTTGACTTTGTACTTGCGGGCTTCTCAAGCTTAAGTGACCCTGCACCGCCTCCAGCCCCACCCCCAGAGCCTCCTGCCCCGGCAGAGCCTGTGGATCAAGCAGTAGTAGGCAGATGGGTATGGGATGCAAACGAAGGCTATGCATATGAATTCCTTGCAGACGGTACTGGTCGCAGAGGCTGGTATCCTGAGTTGGATAACTTTACATGGTCCACTACAGCAGCGGATAATCACCTGATGATGCATTTTGGATTTTTGCAGGAAAGTTGGACTTATACCATAGTAGGGGATGTAATGACCCTGGATAGCCGTCAGGAAATCGGCATGACCTATAGCTATGTAAGATGGGACGGGGACTTTGTCGCGGCAGAAGATATTGATTTGACTGGGCATCCCTTAGTTGGCAGATGGGCTTGGGATCAAGATTCATCTTATATTTATATTTTTGAGGATGATGGAACGGGTACCAGGGGCTTTGCCGGTAATCGTTACGATATTTATTGGGTTGCCTACGACGAGTATCTGTTTATGGATGTAGGCACAATGGTTGAAGAATGGGTGTTTGAAATTGTGGATGGTGTACTGACAATAGTAAGCCTCCAGGCCGCTGACCTTACTTGGAGTTATATTAGGCAAGAGTAAACCCTCGGCCATTATTGTATAGTGATTCCCCTTGAAAACAAGCTTGCTTGTATTTCAAGAGGAATCACTATATAGTCGTTCATCTTTAAAATGAGCAAGCTCATTTTAAAAGGGAGCGACTATAAAAGCGGCTACGTCGGTCTGAAGCAAGCTTCAAGGCGGCAAAGCCGCTTTTTTATTTGACAACTCATCCCAAGCCCTGTAAATTATACTTCCGTATTCTATAGCAATTTATGCTTTAAACGGTCTCGACTGAGTTGAAAATCGCGAACGTTTCAATGCGTTTTCGGTGACAGGCGAGGCCGCTTTAAAGCGAAATTGCGCTAAAATTTCTGAAGGCGGGATAATCCTATGCAAACAAAATACGTATTCATGACCGGCGGTGTATGTTCTGGCTTAGGCAAGGGCATCACCGCCGCGTCTTTGGGTCGGCTTCTAAAAGCTAGGGGGTACAGGGTCACTATTCAAAAATTTGACCCGTATATTAATATGCTCCCCGGACTATTAAATCCGGACCAGCATGGCGAGGTATATGTGACCGATGACGGCGCAGAAATGGACCTAGATATAGGACATTATGAGCGCTATATCGATGAAAATTTAAGTGCCGTAAACAGCGTGACCGCTGGACGCATCTATACAGAGGTCTTGAAGGCAGAGCGGGAAGGCAAGTATCAGGGCTCTACCATCCAGGTAATCCCTCATATTACCAATGCCATCAAGGAACATATTGTTCGTGCTGGGGATAATGCTGACATTATTATCTCGGAGATAGGCGGTACCGTTGGCGATATAGAGAGTCTGCCCTTTATGGAAGCCATTCGTCAGGTGCTACATGACAAGGGCTATTCCAATGTAATGTATATTCACGTGACCTTGGTGCCCTATCTTGCCTTTGCCGACGAAATGAAAACCAAGCCCAGTCAACACTCTGTAAAGGAATTACTATCTTTAGGTATCCGGCCTGATGCGCTGGTATGCCGCACAGAGCAGCCCCTAGGGGATGATCTTAAGAACAAGCTTGCTCTTTTTTGCAATGTAGATAAGGAATGCATTATAGAAAACGCTAATGTGGATTGTATCTACGAGGTGCCTTTGCTCTTGGAAGAGGAAAACTTCGCAGATATAGTATGCAAGCGTTTGCAGCTAGCTCCGCCAGCTCCGGATTTAACCGAGTGGCGCAGCTTGGTAGAACGCAGTAAAAACGCAAAGGGCACAGTCAATATCGGCCTGATATGCAAATATGAGCTGCGGGATGCCTATATCAGTGTAATGGAATCCTTAAAACACGCTGGCATTGCTCTTAATGTAAATGTGAATACGAAGGTAATCCACTCCAAAAATGTCACCAAATCCAATGCTTCAAAGAAGCTGGCAGGTCTTGATGGTATATTAATACCCGCAGGTTACGGCGGAAGAGATGTAGCAGGGCTTATACTGGCGGCCCAATATGCTAGGGAAAATAAAGTGCCCTTCCTAGGGATAGGCCTAGGGATGCAATGTGCTGCAATCGAGTTTGCTCGCAATGTGGCAAATCTACAAGCCGCAGATACAACAGAAGAAAAGGAAATGGAAATCCCTGTACCATTGATTTTCCCCAACCCTCAATCTCCAACGGACCCACCCAAAGCCCCAGGGGATAAGCTCCCAATGCGCAAAGGCACCAAGCCTTGCAAACTGACAGCAGGCAGCCATTTGCACGCCGCATACGGAGAGACTCTGATTTACGAACGATTCCGTCATATGTATATGCTCAATAACCAATACAGAAATATCCTAGGGGACCACGGGCTAGTAGAGACCGCTCATCCCCCGGATGAGCAGCGGGTAGAGGCAATAGAACTGCCAACAACCTTGCATCCTTGGTTTGTAGGGGTACAGTTTAGACCGGAGTTTAAGTCCAGAGTCAATCGCCCCAGCCCTATTATCAAGGAGTTTTTAAGGGTTGCCATTGGTGGGAATAATGATTAATAACATCATATATACAACATCGCTGGATGGCGTTACAGCTGAGATGCTGGATGGGGGATTCTTTGTGGATTGGCCCAACCCGCCATCGGCAGTGGCCCATTTGCGGATTTTGCAGGGCAGTTATTTTATATGGCTGGCTATGGACGGAAATTCCAATAAGGTGATTGGCTTTATCAACGCTATATCCGACGGAGTAATATCCGCCTATATCCCTTTGCTAGAAGTCCTGCCTATGTACCAAGGCTTGGGAATAGGAAGTGAGCTAACCGCTAGGATGTTGGAATCTCTAAAACATCTATATATGGTGGATGTGTTATGTGATGAGCATCTTCAGAAATATTACGGGAAATTCGGAATGTATAACGCAACTGGGTCAATAATAAGAAATTATGACCGGCAGAGTTGCGAATGAGAAAAGAGGTAAACTATGTACACAAAATGCAAAGATATATATAAATCCCCCGCCGATTACATGGGTAAAGAAATCACCCTAGGGGGCTGGATTCGCACAACCCGCAGCTCGAAAGGGGTAGGCTTTATAGAACTTAACGACGGCACCTTTTTCAAATCCGTGCAGGTTGTTTTCGATGCAGAGCTTACAAATGGCCTGGACTTCGATGAAACCTCCAAGCTGGGGGTAGGAGCATGCCTCACAATCAAGGGTCAAGTAGTAGAAAGTCCCGGTGCAAAGCAGCCCTTCGAAATCAAGGCAAAAGAAATCACCTTAGAAGGTGCCTGCCCCAGCACTTACCCCCTACAAAAAAAGCGTCACGGTTTTGAGTTCCTACGCACAATCGCACACCTACGCCCCCGCACCAACACCTTTGCAGCGGTGTTCAGGGTTCGTTCCCTCGTAGCCTTCGCCATCCATGAGTTTTTCATGAACCGGGGATTTGTATATGTACACACCCCCCTTTTGACCGGCAGTGACGGCGAAGGTGCCGGGGAGATGTTCCAAGTCACCACTCTTCCTATGGACAATGTACCAAAGCAACCCGGTGGCAGTGTGGATTGGAGCAAGGATTTTTTCAATTCTCAAGCATATCTGGCAGTAACAGGCCAGCTCGCGGTGGAGCCTTTTATTATGGGCTTTAGGGATGTATACACCTTTGGCCCTATCTTCCGGTCAGAAAAATCCACCACAACGACCCATGCCGCCGAGTTCTGGATGATAGAGCCGGAAATGGCCTTCGCCGACCTAGACAACTACATGGAAACTGCTGAGGCCATGCTTAAGCACATCATCAATTATGTATTGGAAAACGCCTCGGAAGAAATGGCTTTTTTCGATCAATGGATTGAGCCGGGACTGATAGACCGTCTCAAGGCTGTAGCAAACGCAGATTTCGTAAAATGCAGCTACACCAAGGCAATTGAGCTGCTGCTGGAGTCAGGCCGGGAGTTTGAATATCCCGTAGAATGGGGCCTGGACATGCAAACCGAGCATGAGCGATATATCTGCGAAGAAGTCTACAACGGCCCGGTCTTCCTGACAAATTACCCAAGGGATATCAAAGCCTTCTATATGCGAGTAAACGAAGATGGCAAAACCGTAGCCGCAGCAGACTTACTGGTTCCAGGTGTAGGTGAACTGGTAGGGGGCAGTCAGCGAGAAGAGCGGCTAGATGTCCTTGAGGAAAGCATAGCCCGCTTTGGTTTAAAGCAAGAGGACTATGACTGGTATATTGACTTGCGCCGCTTTGGCGGAGTAAAGCACGCCGGTTTCGGTTTAGGTTTCGAGCGTTGCCTTATGTATATCACTGGGATGAAGAATATCCGGGATGTGGTGCCGTATCCTAGGACTTTTGGGCAGATGGGGTATTAATAACGAATTGATTGGGTGGCGTTCATAATGCTGCCCATTACATATATCAAACTGAAAGCACAATATTACATTGTGCTTTTACTATTTCGTCATGGGTAATAATTATTATTATTTTATCTTTTTTGATTTGATGGAGATATGCCATGAAACTCTCGGCTGTGCCTTTTTCCAATGCCGAGCTTGGTTCATCGAAAACCATAACATCTGGGTCTTTATTAAGGACCTTTAGGATAGCGATTTTTTGTTTTTCGCCGCCGGAGGTATTGGTGGTTTTTTCGTTAAGTTCGTAATCCAGGCCATGTTCTGCTATGAAGTCATTCATATTTAATATATCCATGAGGTTGCCTAATTTTTTATTTAAAGCATCACCGAAACCTAAGTTGTACCTGATTGTGTCATTAGTTAGCTGTGGTTCTTGCTCCGCAAAGCCTATATGGTCCCGCCGTACGGCTACCATGTTTATGCTTCTGATATCTTTGCCGTTGTATGTGATACTGCCCTCATATCGTCTATATACATGCCAAGTAGCAGGTTAATCAGGGTTGACTTGCCTGCGCCGTTTGGACCTGTTATTCCGTAGATATTTCCTTTATGAAATGATGCATTAATGCTGGTTATTGCTTGCCTTGTGAAATTTGTATTATATGAAAACCCTACATTTTGTAGTTCTATTTTTCCGATGTTGTATAGCAATTGATTGCCCTGGCTCTCTGGTTTTTGGTCTAATATCTCCTGTATCCGGTCATGGGCGACCATAGTGTTTTGATATGTACCCCCCAAGTTAAAGAAATATCTGCATGCTCCCAGCATCATATTGAAATAGCTGGTGAAAATCGTGAACATCCCAATGGTGAAGTTGCTGGCAAGCACCTGTAATCCCCCGATGACAAAGAGAGATATTTGAGCGATGGTTGAAATAGTGCCGTCTGCGCTATTGTAAAAATAGTTGATTTTTTGATTATGTATGGCGGTACCACTCAAATTGGTATAACTATCATCTGCTTTTTTAATCATTCTCTCTTGTATGGAATTTATTTTGATTAGTTTAATATATCTCAGCTGTTCAAGCAGCTTGGATAAAAACCGTGCCATAGCCTCTTTCTGGGCAAAGCTCGCATTATAAAGAGGCTTCCTGAAGGCGAAATATAGCGCCATGTAGACCCCAACAAATCCGAGCATCAAAACAGCGATTAGCCAGTTCATGTTCAACAGAATGATGAAAGGTACTATAACCATGATGGTGTTTGTAATGATGTTTCTTAGCACCGAAATACAAAACCCCACAAGGCTGTTTGCATCACCGTTGATTCTTTGGCTTAGGTATGCACTGTCTTTTTGATTGATATATGACAAAGATAGCCTCTGTATGTGCCGAATTGCATCTCTGTTGAGGCCATAGCTCATCTTCATTTGCATTTTGGTATTTATTATGGCGGTTATGTAACCCTTTATTATTCTTAGTAAGCTCAGCCCGCCAAAGATAATGCCAAAACATACAATAACCCCCATATCTGCACCGGATATGAGGGTGTCAAGGAAATCCCCTATTATGTAGGGCGTTAAAATGGATATTGCCGTGGAGGCAAGAACAATAGCTACATAGCATAGCAAGGAATATTTTTGTGATAAAAGATAGGATTTACAGAGACGAAAGGGTTTCATGATATCTCCTGGATACTTTGTTCTGCAACCCAATCCATAATCAATCGCATTTCAACCGGTGCAATCTGGCTATACCGTTGCCCATATTCGCCATCCCCCAATTGCCCAAAATGATTATCCCCCCAAGCCCAAAGGCTGTTATCTTCTTTTGTTACAATTGTATATGCATGCCAGTCCCAATTTTTCCCGACCGAAACATTGATTACATTATCCATTATATGAATGGGTGTATGGCTATTATCCTGTGTACCATCTCCAAGCTGGCCCCAAGAATTATGCCCCCATGCCCAAAGACTGTTATCGGACCGTATTGCCATTGAGTGTCCATAACCTGTAAAAGCGGCAATTACATCATCCATAACATGTATAGGTGAAGCAATAGTATCAAAGTTGCCAACTCCAAGCTGCCCCCACTCATTATGCCCCCATGCCCATAAACTGTTATTACTGCATATGGCTAAAGAATGCCGCCCTCCGGCAGAGGCAGAGATAATATCTTCCATAATCTTGACAGGGATAGTACTGTCTTCAAACTCTCCCGTACCAAGTGCACCTGCAATACCCCAACCCCACGTCCATAGCGTCCCGTCTAACTGGATAGCCATTGTATGACGCTCGCCAGCATAGACATACGCAACATTATCCATAATCCGCATCGGTACATGCTGGCCATAGTAGGTGCCGTTTCCAAGCTTTCCTGTGCAATTACATCCCCAGCCCCATAGAATGTTATCCGAGCATATTGCCATGGTATGCATTCCTCCAGTAGAAACGGAGATTATGCCATCCATAATAAAAATCGGCTCTGCCCGCATATTTAGGGTGCCGTCCCCGACCTGTCCATTGCAGTTTCTACCCCAGCCCCACAAGCTACCATCGGTGCGGATTACCATAACATGTACTACATTACTGGTTCTTATGCCAATCCCTCCGGCCGACACATATGCGATATCATCTATAATGTGCAGGGGATTAACATGCGGTGACATCCAAGCCGTATTCCTCCCATTGCCCATTTGTCCCGAACTATTGCTGCCCCAGCCCCAGAGACTGCCGCCTATCAGTGCGAAAGCAGAGGAGTTACTGGCTTCAATTTTAAATCCCTCAGGTTCGAATATAACTGCTTCCGGTGATACAGGTGGGATAGGCTCAGGCATATCTATTCCGCGGCACGACGCAAGTGTAAAAAAGATTGATAAAAGTAATAATGCGGTTTTGAGTGCATTCATAATCGGCCTCATTTCGTTGTCTTCATTGCATTATAACATAGAGGCAGCAATGTGTGGATTCGGGATTTTACATTTCCGCAGGATGGTTTGAATACATCGCTATAATCGGGTAGTGCAACTGGACACCCACCACCACATAATAATGAGTACTCACATTCCTTGCATCCTGGTATATTATCTAAATTGCGATTGAAGATAGAGTTCTCCTTGAAATAAACAGATGGATAATATGTGCCAATCATCAACTCTTCCCTGCCAACCGATGCCAAGCATGAGTACATATTGCCATAAGGGTCGAACGTTAAGTTGTTTTCACTGGCATAGCAATGAGTATAGATTGGATTCATCGGTGTTGATGTTATGATGGAATAAATAGC